>WBZQ01000130.1_pt2 | contig 56198 bp, 56 predicted proteins | sample 5204251 | NCBI WGS metagenome assembly WBZQ01 (sample SAMN12412402, study PRJNA552823) | activated sludge metagenome | isolation source: activated sludge from nitrification reactor of wastewater treatment plant... | place: USA: Virginia | collected 2017-09
CATCGATCACCATGCCCTCTTCATTGATCCAGAGGGACACGTGATCGCCGACCGCCGCATCGGCCGGGGCATACTTCTTCAAGAGCGTGTACTGTCCGGCCGGCGTCTTCACGTAGGCCAGGCTCGCATCAAACTTGACGACCGTGCCGTCCACCTGAATCACATAACCGGGCTTCGTACGCGGGTGATCGTCAAAGCTCATCTCTACCGTGAAGCGATGGATGTCGATCATCTTTCCCGCTTCGTTCAACTCGATGGTCACCGGTGCCCCTTCTTCCAAGGCGGACAACTTCGACTTTCCGGTTTGGACATCGATGGCCTTCTCTCCTTCCGGCGTCCACACTTTGATTTCTTTCTTATCCGGCGAGGTATAGGCCAGGTTGCCGGTCACGAAGCGATGGGAATGGGCCTTGTCTCCCTTGCGATGGACATCGATCACGGCATTGTTTTCATTGACCTGCATGTCCACTTCTTCCCCGACCTCAAGGTTCTTGGGCGTGAGCGTCGACGCGATTTTCATCGTCCCCCAGGGGGTCTTCACGGTGGTGATGCCTGACGCCACATTCGATACCACTCCACTGACCTTCATGTGCGTGGACTTCTTGCCTCCGCCTTCGGCGGCGAATCCATATGGCACCGCCATCGACAAGCTGAGAACCATTGAACCGAGAATAACTATTGTGCGTGTCATCGTTTGACTCCTTTCATTCATAATTGCAAACGCTTGTCTTGTCTAAATTCTGCACGATGGCACTGGTCAGACAGCCTGACGCCTGAATCGTGACCCCACCGCGGGACATCTGAGACAGCAACATGGTGCCCGCCTCATCGATGAAGGTCACTTCCCGAAGATCGACATGGCATGGGGCCGACTCGTGCTTCTTCTGCTTCAACCAGCAATCCCGTACCTCGTCGACCCAGGGACCGGCCAGCCGCCCTGAAAGGACGAAGATGGTTCCGGGGTCCGTATTCGACACCGTAATCTTCAGCATGGTCGTAGTTCCCTTCGTCCCTCGAGCACGGCCGGGCCGATGCCCGGCCGCAGCATGACGCTCAGAACATGCGTAACGCGAAGCTCGCTTCTCGTGCCTTCGCCACCGGAGCCGCCGCCCGCTCGCCAAACCAGCGAGCGATCACGCTGTCGAGCGACCACTTGCCTCCGCCGATAACCAGTAACGCCAGGCTCATGCCGATCACGAGCAGGTGATATTCGAAGCCTTCACCGGTCTGCTGTCCGAACCAGTTCATGAAGAACCCCTGCGGCAGGTGCACGGTCATGATCGCGCCCAACATGATCACGATGAAGCTCGCCGCCGTGAACCGTGTGAGGAGGCCAGCCAGCAGTCCCAAACTGCCAATGGATTCACCGATGATGACGAGAAATGCGACCAGCCAGGGGAGGCCCATCTTCTGCGTAAAGAATCCCATGGTGCCCTCAAAGCCAAACCCTCCGTACCAGCCCAATAGTTTCTGAGCGCCGTGCGCGAAGATCACGCCTCCCAGCACCACCCGCAAAATCAATCCCGCCCAGGAATCGTCTGTTTTGAAAAAGCTGTACATGTCACACCTCCTTGATATGAATTACCGTCGGTGGCTCCGCACCCATTGCGGAACTACACTCGCCATTCGATCCTTCATCAACAGCCCGGCCACGAAGAGCGGCAGGGTCACGAGCATTCCGTACCATCCAACCCACAGCGCGATATCTTTCATGGTGTCCTCCGGCTTCCTTGTGCGTTGCTATGCATCAGTAATGGCAAAGCCCGTTCCAGACGGTACCCGATCACCGCACAGAGGCTAACCGCTTGAATTACCAGGACGATGTGATGCGGACGGAGGGAAAGACGTGCTTGCGCACGAAGAGTGACGAAACGAACACGACGAGAGGTCGTCAGGTGACGAAGCGGGTCGTCACCCGCGTGGACGATCGATGCCGAGCTTTTTGATCTTCGAGGTGAGTGTCGTACGTTTCAGGCCCAGCCTGGCGGCAGCACCGTCAGGGCCACCGATCACCCATCTGGTGTCACGCAAGGTTCGTAGGATCTGCTCGCGCTCGGCATCGTGAAGTGTGGCTGCGGAAGCCGGAGGCTGCGGCGCCTGAATTTTCAGTTCCGGAAGCGGCACCTGCAAGTGGGTTCCCTGGGTCAGAATGACCGCGCGCTCGACCAGGTTCTCCAACTCACGGATATTGCCAGGCCAGTGATAGCGGGACAGGGCCTCCAACGTCGCCGCTGGAATCGATTCAATCGGCTTTTTCATGCGGGCGGCATAGTGCTGCGTGAAATAGCGCACCAGCACCGGAATATCCTCACGACGCTCACGCAACGGCGGCAAGGTGATCGGAAACACGTTCAGCCGGTAGTACAGATCGCTGCGGAACTCATGCTCTTCAACCATCTTGGCCAGATCCCGGTTCGTGGCGGCGATGAGCCGGATATCCACGTGCACGGTACGTGTGCTGCCAAGCCGTTCGAATTCCTGTTCCTGAAGGACACGGAGTAGCTTGGACTGCAGCTCCAGCGGAATTTCCCCCACCTCATCCAAAAAGATCGTCCCGCCATGGGCCAATTCGAACCGGCCGACTTTCTGGGCGATGGCCCCGGTGAATGCGCCCCGCTCGTGACCGAATAATTCGCTTTCGAGCAGACCGGTCGGAATCGCAGCGCAGTTGAGTTTCACGAAGGTCCGTTGATTCCGTCCGCTGAGCCGGTGAATCGCCCTGGCGATGAGTTCCTTCCCCGTTCCGGTTTCACCCTGGATCAAGACCGTCGCCTGCGTTGGCGCGACGATCTCGACTTGCGAAAGCACCTGCTTCAACGCCCGACTGTCGCCGATGATGTCGTCGAAGCCATGTTCGAGACGAATCTCCTCTTCAAGATACTGCTTCTCCTCTGTCAGCCGGTCTTTGAGTTCGGTAATCTCCTGATAGGCCAGGGCATTGTCCACCGCGAGCGCAATCTGTCCGGCCACCTGGCTTAGAAACGCGAGGTCCTGTTCGCCAAACGCCTGCTCCTGACGGCTGGCCAGATTGAGACAGCCGATCACACGTTCGCGCGACAGCAGCGGCAGTGAGCACATGGAGTGGAACCCCTTCCTCACGAGAAGCTGTGGCACGGCGTGAGCAAACGCCTGCAGGTCCGGTAGAGTATTGGCGACCGCGGGACCCCTCCGCTCGAAGGCCAGGCCGGCCAGAGACCCGGCGACATCTGACATCGCCCCCTCGGTCAACGCGCCCTCATTGTCAGGAAAATCCAAGGCCTCAAGGCGGACACGATTGGTTGTGCTTTGGTAGAGGATCAGGCTGGCGTATTCCTGCGGCACCATCTCGCGCAAGCAGAGGCTCACCGCCTTGAACACCTCACGCAAATTCAACGTCGAGGCCATCGTGTTGGTCATGCGCAGCAAGAGACCGAAGCGATCGCGCTGCCGTTCCACGTCGCGCCGAGAAGCCTCCGCCGCTTCGCGGTTGAGCACATTTTCCACCGCGACCGCCACCTGACGCCCGATCTGCTGCATCAAGTCCAGATCCTGTTCGCCGTAGGCACCAGGCTGCAGACTCGAAAATTCCAGCGCACCCAGCTGGCGGTCGACCGACGTGAGCGGCACGAGACAGCAGGACTGCACGCCGTCCTCGCGCATCAGCCCGACGATGGACGGCCAACGGGATTCTTTGGTCAGATCATTGATCAATAATGGGCGCTGAGTGTCCCATACTAGACCGGCTGGTGTGTCGGCTGGGGGCGCCTCCTGGCCGCCGATGATGTCAGCCGGCACATTCGCCTGCAGCACATGCAGGCGCATGACGCCCCGTTGGGCATCGTAGAGTGACAGGCCTACAAAATTGACGGGAACGAGCAGGGGCAGGAGACGGGCAAGATCCTGAATCAAGGTCGACAGGTCGGAATGGGTCGCGATGGCTTCCACCACCTGCAGCAGTGCGCCGTATCGCTCACTGTTTCCTTGCGTCGCCTGTGCAGTTGGTAGGGATGGCCGGTCGTTCATGAGTCGTAACCTAGTATGACCGCGACCGGCAGAGTACGCAACGGCACCGGGGAATACTCTCGCCTCCGCTCTTCCGAGACGGAAACTCCCGGTGCGGCGATCAATGCAATCGTTCTTCACTCTATCCCTTTGAGGTGCATGTCCACGATGCAAAGGCGAAGCACCGAAACGTCTGACCATTCATGATGATCTCCCGGCGGCCTCGAACAGGGTATCTAGCCGTTACGAGCCGAGACGGACGATCGGCTTAATGGTGATGCCCTTCTCGCTGTCTTCCGCCGCCTGATTGATCTGATCGAGGGGGTAAAATTTCACCAGTTTGTCGAAAGGAAAACGGCCCTGTTGGTAGAGTTCGACGAGGCTTGGGATAAACAGATCCGGCATGCTGTCACCTTCAACGATGCCGATAATCCGCTTGCCGGTCGTCATGACTCCGTTCACATCGAAACCGGCTTCGGTGCCCAACGCCGGAGCGCCGACGATACCGCACACACCTTTGATCGCCAAGGCGTCGATGGCCTGGCGAAGCACGGCCGGACGCCCGCTCGATTCGAGCGTGAAATCGGCGCCACCGCCGGTGATCTTGCGCACGGCCTCGACAGGATCGGTCTCGCGGCTGTTCACCGTATGGGTGGCGCCTAGTTCCTTGGCCAGTGCAAGCCGCGACGGGACGACATCGGCGGCAATGATGGTGGTCGCACCGGCCACACGCGCAGCCATCACAGCGCTCAAGCCGACGGCTCCGCCGCCGAACGCGGCGAAGCGGCTGCCCGGCCTGACCTTCAAGGCGTTCATGACGGCGCCCGCACCGGTTTGGATGCCACAGCCGAGAGGGCCGAGCAATTCAAGCGGCGCATTGGCCGGAACCTTGACGACGTTCCGCTCGTGAGCAAGCGCATAGGTGCCGAACGAGGACTGTCCGAAGAAATGATCGTGGACCGCTCCCTGCTTGTCATGCGTCGCGGTGCTGCCGTCTTCACGGGCGCCCCCGAAGTTCAACGGGTAAAAATTCGCGCAGTAGGTCAGGTCGCTGTTCAGGCAGGGTTTGCAGTGGCCGCACCACATGTACGTCAACACGACATGGTCACCCGGCGCGATTTTTTTGACGCTGCTGCCGACCCGTTCGACAATACCGGCCCCTTCATGGCCGAGGACAACCGGTAACGGCACGGTGTAGAGCTGATCGCGCGCGACCATGTCGGTGTGACACATGCCGGTCGCAACGATCCGAATCAAAGCCTCGTCTGGACGCGGTTCTTCAAGAGCGAGGGTCTCGACCTGGAACGGCCCGCCCTTTTGGCGGACCACCGCCGCCTTGATCTCTCTGGTTGGTATCTTGGATATGTTGGTCATCTGTGACTCCTTCATGCGCGATCGGCATCGCATCGACTGAACAGAACGAGTCGCCGGGCTATCGAATGCCGGATTTGCCCGGCGCAAGAATGCCATTGGGATCGAGCGCCTTCTTGAGCGTCTTATGGACGTGGCGTTGCACCGGACCATAGGTGTGCGCGACCTTATCCATGAAGGCCGTATTGACTCGATACGTGCCGTACCCTTCATTTGAAAACTCCGTCAGCAACTCATCGAAACACTGGTAGGCGGCCTTCGTCATGGCCGGATCCGTTTTGTCATAGAGCACGTCCACGATGTGGTGCATGTCCCGCATGCCGACGATGAACTCGCCGGAATAATCCAGTCCGTACTTCCCCAGAATGCGTTTGGTCATGGCCATCTGTTTGAGCGTCTCGCTCCCACGGGCCTGCGAGACCGGCGCGAACCACATGGAGCCGCCGCCGCCGCGCCAGTTGTAGAGCGAGAATTCCTTGAGGGTCATGTCGCCGCGCATCAGCGCCGCGCGATACTGGAAGGCCGGATCGTCGCCCGCCTCTTGCTCCGTCAGAATTTTTGCCTTGCCGGATTTGCTGAACGCGTCCGTCACAATCTTCCAATTCACGTCGATCTGTTCCTGCGTGCCATAGAGTGCCGCGTACACGTTCCAGACTCCCAGCTTGTGGTCCTTCATGATCTGCCGCACTGCGTCATCGCTGATCGCCCCAGGGCCTGTCACATAGTCGCTCCGCTTAGCCTTCGTCGGCGCTTCATAGAGCGCATGGGCGATCACAATCGCATTGGGGATGACGCCGCTGATGCGAAGCGGCCTGATGGTCTCGACGATTTCCACGATATCGTCTTCGTTCTCGTACTGAATGACGAACGGCTTGAACGCGGGAGGGGCGGGCATCAGCCAGAATCCGAACTTAGTGACGATGCCATAATTGGATTGGGTGAAGATCCCGTCGAGGTAGGGTCCATATCCCCACTTGAAGACCTGCCAGGTGTTGGACTTCGGCAACGAGCCCATCCCGGTTCGCAGCACCTCACCGCTCGCCAGCACCACTTCCATCCCGCAGGCAAAGAGGAAGTGTTCTCCATAGGGCGTATACCCGACGCCGCGATCCAGCGTATTGCCGGTCGGTCCGGCAATGGCGGAAGGGGCGGGACAGGAGAGCCACAGCGGGTACTTATGCTCCTGGATGTAATCGTAGAGTTGTTTGTAGGTGACACCCGGTTCAACGAGGGCGAAACAGAGATCCGAATCGACCTCCAGAATTCGGTTCATTCGTTTCAGATCGAGCACCACCTGACCCCGTTCGGCCGGCGCGGCAGACCCATAACCGAAATTCCGGCCGGTCGAGATCATCCAGATCGGGACTTTGTATTTGTTGCAGACCGCGACAATCTTCTGAATGTGCTCCACCGTCGTGGCGAGGAGCGACGCGGACGGGGTATGGTCCGCATCCGGGACCGGCATCATGGTTTTGATGTAAGGGGCAAGCTGTTCCGCCGTGACGAGGACGGAGTCCTGACCTAGTATGCCGCGGAACTCCGCGATCGCTGCCGTAAATGATTTCTCAGAGACGCCCTTCGGCAATGCGATAAATTTGCTGGCCATGCTGATCCTCCTGTCCGCCTAAATATCCATCACGAATGAGACGAATCGTTGTGTGGGTGGCAACGAATGGGGAGTGAATGCCCGATGGACAAACGCGCGACCGGAACAGGACTCCGGAATCTGGCCCCCGAGAGCCGAAGCCGCCACGGCATGCCCCACGGCTTCCACCCACTGTAGCGACTGCTGCGACACAGCTTCGCCTGCAGAGACGTGGGATGGGATGGGCGTCCATCCCTCAACTCCAGTCAGGCCCAGCTGTGCACATCCTTCCAAGAGCGACAGTCCCGAACAGTGGAGATGCATCGCGTCGGATCCGGCAGACCGATAGGAGGCAAACCCCGGTGCAGACCAACCGGTTGGTTTGCTCGCGGCCGATGATCCCTCGAGGAAGCTTTCGGTGATCAAAAAACTTTCACCCGCGCCGATGAGTCGAGAAGCCAGGACACCACCCGCGCTCTGAGCAGATGAGGCCGCAAGCCACGTATGCCGAAGCGGACAGGGGTCATCCTTCGCAGAGGCATGAGAACCGACCGACAGCAGCCGGCCTCCGGCTGTCCGAGCGAGTTCCTGAAAGACCGCCGCACTCGCATCGTCCATGACGGCGATCCAGCGCGCGCCTTTCGTCTGTTCGAGCAATGCCACCAGCTTGCCGGGATCGGACAGGAGTCCGCCGTCTACCTTCATCGTCTCCAGCCCGTCGTATCCTGTCTCTGCGCAGGCCGCGCGGACACCGTTCGCAAACCGGCCGTCCACATTGGCGCCTCCCAGGAAGAGCAGACACCTCTTGGCCTTCTTCGCCGGCTCGTCCGCAAACGCCCACGACGGAGTCCCGAGCGCCAGCAGGGCTCCTCCCGCCAACAAACCTTTCATCAGGTTGCGTCGATCGATCTCCATGGCGTGAGCCCTCCCTACTGATTGGCTGCAGCTTTGGAAACATACTCGGCCACCTTCGCGAGCGACTCATCGTCGATTTCGGCCGCGCGGAATGGTGGCATGGCCCGGTTACCGTGTCGGACGATGAAGGTGATGTAGGCGGGAGCAAGGCCACGGCCGCGAATGGTTGGGCCGACCTTGGCCTCATGGCAAAACGCGCAGACCTTCGCATAAACTTCGGCCCCGTCTTTCCACCGGAACCCGGGCTCGGGACTCTCTTGAGATGTGGCCCCTGCGATGCGTACCACATTCCCGAGCAGCACGAATGCCGTCAGGATCACGGCCGACACAATCCATACTGCTTTTGGCGCTTGCATGGCATCTCCTCCCTATACAATACAACCTCTACTTCTCCGCAGGCGGCGGGGCTCCTCCCTCGGACTTATCGGTAACAATCGCTGCATATCCCGAGCCAGTCACTAGGCGGCGGGAAGGTCATGCAGAGGCCCATGGCCGATCAGATGAATGGCGCGTTTTTCACCGAGACATGGCCAACAGGCCACACTTCAGATCGAGAGGAGGCAGAACAGAACGATTTGGGGGACGTCGGTGTCGGCAGGCGGGGGCATCATGGCCTGCGCTTCAGGAGAACGCAGACCACGACAGGATGAAGGCGTCTTGCGTCAGTAGCCCGTAAATTTCTCGGTTCGAATATCGCTGTCCTCGATGTGGGCCTCTTTGAGCATCGTCCGCAGTGCGGCGACCATACTCGGCGGGCCGACCACGTAATAGATCGGCTTCTCCACAGTTCCGAGATGTTTGGAGAGTAGAGCCGCGTTGAGGTATCCCGTCTCCCCCTGCCAGGGACGGGAAGATTTCGCGGGTTCGGTCATGGTGCCCACGAAGCGATAGTGGGGATTCTTGTCCTGCAAAGCCTGCAGTTCCTCCAGAAACGGCGCATCCTCCGGGCGCCGGTTGGAGTAAAACAGCACTATGGGGTGCGGCGACTGCTGCATCGCCGCCTGCACCACCATGCTGCGAAACGGGGTAATGCCGATCCCGCCTGCCAGGAAGACGGCAGGGCGGGTCTGGTCGGCATGCAGCACCAATTTTCCGAACGGCCCCTCCATCCGGACAGTGGAACCGAGCGGCATGCGCTGCAGCTCGCGCTTGAAGGCGGTATCGCGCAGCCGGGTTGCCACCATTAAGGTGGATTCCTGCGGTGCGCTCGCAATGGAAAAGGCCCTGGTGTCGCCCTCAGGATCGGTCTCAGACGGGTGGGGCAGCGTCAGGTCGACAAACTGACCCGGCGTGAATACAAACTGCGACGGCTTGTCGAAGTAGAATGCCATCGTCCCTTCCGCCACCAGCCGCCGCTCGGTCAGCGTGATCAAATACCCATTCTCGCTCACCGCCTCACCCATGATTCACCTCTGCTGTCACGCGCTGCTGGCCGCTCGATCGGGAGCTCAGAGCGATTTGTGCGACCCGTCGCAAAACGGAGGATTCTTGGTGTGCTTACATTGGCACAAGGCCACGGTTTTCTTTTCAGTCGTCGTGAACGCCATGGGTGTGAAACTGGTTCCCTTGTGAGAGCCATCACAAAACGGCTGCTTCTTCGAACGCCCGCACCGGCACCAATAGTGCGTGCCTGCTTCCAACTCCAACACGGCCGGCTGCTTCGCTGCAATGACTGGTTCTTCCATGAATGTTCTCCTTTTTGGGGTTACAAATGCAGCGGCTTGATCGGTGATACCACCGCCGCGGGGTTATTTTTCCAGATAGCTTCGTCGGCATCGACATACACCTCGACTTCATTGCCATCCGGGTCACGAAGGTAGAGGCTCTGACTCACCGTGTGGTCGCTCATCCCATCGATCGAGACGCCGGCGGATTCCAGGTCCTGCTTCGCCGCCCTGAGCTCATCGAGGCTGTCGCCCACCTTGATGCCGATATGATACAGGCCTCGACGTCGTCCGGATGGAGGCCCAGGCGCATCGCCCACTTGAATGAGCAGCAGTTCATGATGCGTGCGGCCGGACGTGAGCGCCGCCGCCGCGCCATTGAAGATTTTCCCCACTTCCTGAAATCCGAGCAGATCGCGATAAAATGCCAGCGACCGTCCAAGATCTTTCACATAGAACACGACATGGCCGAGATAGTGCGCTTTCATGTGATTGACTCCTTCCCGGGCGACGATGTCCGGATCAGCGCCCTGACCGCCGCATGCGCCAGCACCACGTCGGGCTCACGCTGCAGTGCATCGTAATAATGCCGGCCGAATCCATTTCCCTCTTCGGACGGCGTCAACATGGTCCGCACCGAGTCGATAGTCTGGGTCATTGCCCCCCGATCTTTGATCTCTTCTTCCTCGGACAGCTCATCGATCTTCACCATCAATTGAGAGAGCGGGCGCAACCAGGCGAACCACGCGTCACCTAAGACAAGCTGAAAGAACGCACCATTCGTCTCGATCCGCCCATGCACCCGCTCATAGGAGACCCGTTCGCTGTCCAGCAACGCCTTGTGCAGGCGCAGCAGTGACCGCGACAGATTGCCCAGATGCGCGCGCATGTGATCCTGACCTGACATGATCTCGCCTCCTTGCGAATCGATCCCGTTTACCCCGTCGGCTCACTATCCAGTTGATGCGCCTTGCGGCCGCCCCTGGTGAGCGGATGCATCGCCAGCTGCCCCTCCACCATGAGCCGCGCCATCTCCGCCGCGCGTGTGACGAGCGCCTGAGCCCCCTCGCGTAACTCCCGGCTGTTCTGCACCTCGCTGTTGTTCCGCTCCATGTCCTCCGCGCTCCATCCGCGGGAATGGGCAATGAATGGAAATTGCGGGAACTGACAGCCGACCTCGGCGAAAAAGGTCATCAGTTGACCGGCCACGCCTTGGACATTGTCCTGCCCGCCCATAATGATGAAGGCGGCGACTTTATTCTTGAGCAGGTGCCGGTTGGCGATCGCCTCCTGATTTTGAATGCAGTTCATCCGTTCGACCATCTTGTAATAGAGACTGCTGGCGCCGCCCCATCGGATCGGTGTCGAGACGAGAATCACATCCGCCCAATGCACCACGGCTTCGTACACACGGTCCATTTGATCGGTCGGATCCATCTGCGTAATTGAGCAGGGCCAGGTGCAGGCCTCCGCCGACTTGGAATAAAACCCTTCACAGGCCCGGAACGAGAGGTCCCGAAGCTTGATCAGTTGCGTGTCGAGCTGCAGGTGTTCGCGCGCATACGCGAGAGCCTCCTCCAACAGGGCGTCGGAGGCGCTGAAGCGCGGCTGATCCGCCGTCATCGCAGTCGTGGCGAGGCCCAACACACGAATGGGACCGTCGGCTCGAACGATCGGGCGCGCGAGCGGGTGCGATGGTTTCGGAAGCTTTTGCCGCTTCGTGACCGGAGACAGATCGACCAAGACGCGCCCATCCTCCACCTTGACGGCATAGGTCGCAACCTGATCACCTTCATACCCAGGCTCGCCCCGGCCAGTTTGATGGTGAAACTTCCAGTAATGCCAGGGACAGACGACGTAATCGCCATCAAGCCGTCCTTCACCCAATGGCCCGCCGATATGATTGCAGACCCCTGAAATCGCCGCAAATCGGCCGTCCTTGTACGACAAGGCCAGCTTTGTCTGGCCGCAGACGATCTGCTGGAGGGGGTGCTGCTTAAGGTCATCGACCGAACCGATCTCGGTCCATGTCGCATCCGGCATGTCGAGTTCCTTCAGGTGTTCGCTCTAGGGTTGCCCGTCACAAACGCTTCTCTTCCAGATCATACACATCGAAATACACGTAGACGGGGCGGTGACTCGGCACATAGTTCGGGATGTAGTCTTCCATATACGCCTGCACCGACGGCGCCATCTCGGACAGTCGCAGGTCCCGCATCTTGTTGTTCCATTCAATGATCGCCTGCCGATCCTGTACCTTGCTGTGGGCCTTGAGCCACGCACCCACTTCCTCATCGGTGGCTCCTGTCGCCACGAACTCCTTGAACTGCTCCGGAGAGATCCCGGTGAACGCGAACAACAAGCCCGCCAGCGAACAGGGCCAATAGTTGTACTCCCCGTTGATACCGAGCAGAAAGGCCCGACACTTGTCCGCACAGCGCGCGCCGATGACATAGCCCCCCAGCATTTCCCGCGGGCTGCGAGGATAGGTCTTGGTGAGGTCTTTCGCAAGCGTTCGCACCTTTTCCAAATCAGGCATCCGGCCGCTCCTTTCCTTGTCGAGCGCGCGAAGGCTTGGAGAAGGTAATGCCCGCCTTCTGAACCTCCTGATAGGGAAGGAGCCAGACCAGCGACTCATCCGACAAGTCACCCACTTGAATGCGATTGCCCCACGGATCACGGAAATCGCACCGGAAGTGCGGCTCCATCTTCAGCTTGTACTCTTTAGTGAGCTTGCGTCGGACTTCTTTGATCTGCTCCGCATCACGCACCATTAGCCCGAAATGCTTGACGCGATCCGGCTGCAGCTGGTCGACCTCAAAAATGGCCATAAACTGATGCTCGCCCAATTTGCACCAGGCAGCGCCTTCTCCTCCGCGCAACATCTTCAAGCCGAACACATCTGAATAGAACTTCACCGCCTTCTTGGCATCGGTGACTTCAATCACGATGTGATTGCATCCGTAGACTTGCACCGCCATATCAGTGTCTCCTCATCGGGTTGTCTGCTCGATCGCGGAGAGAAACGTCTCGACCGGCTGCGCACCTGACACCGCGGTTTTCCCGTTAAACACGAAGTAGGGGACCCCTCTGATGCCGAGCTGCCGCCCGCGCGCTTCTTCCTGTCGCACAGCTTCGACCCCGTCCGTGCTCTGCAGGAACCGACCGACTGCTGCCCCATCCAGCCCGGCTCGACCGGCGAGCGACACCAGCACCCCGGCGTCTCCTATATCCAGCCCTTCGGTGAAGTATCCGTGAAAGAGTTCCTCCACGGCGCCATCCTGACGGCTCTGTTGCTGGGCAAACCAGATCAGCCGGTGGGCATCGAACGTGTTTGGCGTGCGCGCAATCCGCTCAAAGGCGAACTCAATGCCCGCGCTCGTACCCGCCCCTGCAATACGATCCTGCATCGCCTGCATCTCAGCCGCCCCCCCGAACTTTGCTTCAAGGTACACGCGGCGATCCATCCCGACCTTCGGCATGGTCGGATTGAGTTGGAAGGGGCGCCAGAACACCAGCGCAGACTTCTGTCTACCCGCCGATTCCAACGCCTCCTCCAGTCGCCTCTTTCCGACATAACACCAGGGACAGACCACATCGGAATACACCTCGACGGTAAGCACCTGACCGGTCATGACAAATGTCCCATCTTTCCCGCCTGGTAATCATGCACAGCCTGAATAATCTCGTCGCGCGTGTTCATCACAAATGGACCATACCGGGCGACCGGCTCCGCGATGGGCTCGCCGCTCAGCACCAACAGGGCCGCATCCTGTTTCGCCTCAAGCAGCACCCGTTCGCCACGTTGCCCGAACAGCGCGATTTCAACTTCCTCCACCGCCCGCGACCCGTTGACTACCACCTGCCCGTGCAGGACGAACAAGGCTGAGTTGAACCCCTCGGGCAAGACAAGTTCCGTCTTGTGGCCCGCGGCCAGCCGCACGTCATAGAGATGGACCGGGCTGAATGTCTTGGCCGGACCTCTGACGCCGCGAAACTCCCCGGCAATCACTCGCAGCCGGCCGGCTCCTCCCTCGAGCTCGACCGCAGGAATCTCCGCATCGACCAGTGTCTGGTAACGCGGCGCCGTCATCTTGAACGCCTTCGGCAGATTGACCCAGAGCTGGATGCCTTCCAGCAGACCACCTTTCTTTGCAAACTCCTTTTCGTGCAGTTCTTCGTGCACCACACCGGAGGCCGCCGTCATCCACTGCACATCGCCTGGCCCGATGACGCCGCCACTGCCTGTCGAGTCACGATGCGCCACCTTCCCGTGGTACATAATCGTCACTGTTTCGAATCCGCGATGCGGGTGTTCTCCCACACCCAGCTGGCGGCTGGTCGGGGGGAATTGCTCCGGCCCCATATAGTCGAGCATTAAAAACGGAGACAGTTGTTCCTCAACCCCGGCGCCTGGAATCATATTGCGGACCGGAAATCCGTCTCCGACCATGTGATGAGACCCTGGCTGAAAGACTCCGACCAGATCCTTGGTAGCAATCGTCTCCGTTCGCATATCGGCCTCCTTCCTTACGCCATCACTCGCAACGCCTCGACTAGAGAAATCGTCCCCCGGACCACCGACTTGGGAAACTCGTATCCGACCGCGCCTTTGGAAAAGGACGTGTACATTTCTTCGAACAATCCAGCCGCTTCTTCAGAGAAACCAAAAGAGGTGAACGTCGGCACGACTGCACTCAATGGCGCCACGTGCGCGGCGACGCTACGCCCGAGCATCCTGCTGAGCGCGGATGCCACATCTTCAGGACTGTACTCCTCCGGGCCGGCGAGTTCCACAATCGCGTGCCCATGTCCACCGGCGATCAATTGAGCAGCCGCCACGCGGCCGATGTCCCTGGTTGAAATCATCGGCATCTTAGCTTGCGGCGGAATAAAGGTCGGCAACAAGCCTTGCTCCTTGGCCATCCCGATGCCCGGCGCCCAGTTTTCCATGAAGTAGCAGGGGCGCAAGATCGTCACATGATGAGCGACTGTGCTTAACTTTTGCTCGCCGTAACGAGCGGCACGGATCGGCCCCGTGCCTTCCGGAATGTGGCCGCCGACAGACGACAGAAACACGACATGTTCGATGCCGCTCGCCTTCACAGCCTCTGCGGCCTGGTCCATACGCTGCTGCTGCTCGGCGAGCCATGACGAGGCGCCATAGTTGGGTGGAACCAACAGATAGGCACCTGAAGCACCCTGAAACGCTTTCGTCAGAGCCGCCGTATCATCCAACGATGCGATAACCACTTCCGCTCCTTTGGCTTTCCAATCTGCGCCCTTATCGGCGGACCGCACCACCACCCGCACCGGCTGCTTCCGCGCCAGCAATGTCTCTGCCACTACCGATCCCGTATGTCCCGTGGCACCAAGTACGACAAACATCCCTGTCACTCCCTTCCTGTTTTAGCCGAGGCGTTCCGCCACGATTTTGTCCAACGACCAACGCCCGGATCCGGTCACCAACAAGACCGCAGCTAGACCAATCACTAAAAGATGATACTCATACCCTTCTCCCTGCTGCTGCCCAAACCAGTTCATGAAAAATCCGACCGGCAGGTGCACGGTCAGAACAGCCCCGAGCATGATGACAATGAAGCTTGCGGCGGTGAATCGCGTCAAGAACCCCGCCAATAGCCCCAGGCTGCCGAAAAACTCTCCCATGATCACTAGAAAGGCGATCATCCAGGGCAATCCCATCTTTTGCGTAAAAAATCCCATCGTCCCATCAAACCCGAACCCACCGAACCAGCCGAGCAACTTTTGTGCACCGTGCGGAAACATCACCAATCCCAAGGTCAACCGCAGGATCAAGCCGGACCAGCTATCGTCTGTCGCAAAAAGCGCTTTCATTCATCACCTCCCGGTTGTCGCACCGCAGACCTGCCCACTTCATCAACTTCACACTGTGGCGTCCCGCTGACCCGCACCCCAGTATAATAGTTCTAATTAGAACGAAGTCAAGCCTGAAATGCCGCGGTCTGCGAGCAGGCGAGTCTTGCTCATAACTGCACCTGCCGGATCGGCGAGTACAATGGCGGGCTCTAAGGACTTACCGACCCTTTCAGAGAACTGAAGATTGAATGGAAGGCTGCGGCTGGACCGACAAAGCTGGCAACGATGAAATCAGATAGACTAACCAGAAATGCGAAAGGGGGACGAGCGGTGAATCTGGCCGTGTGTGACGCGGCGACAGTCAAGAAAACCGGGCGGCCTATTTCCGGCTCTTGATGGCCCGCTCGACCTCGCGACCGGCTTCACGAGCCTTGATCGACTCACGGCGATCGTATTGCTTCTTCCCCTTCGCCAGAGCCAGTTCTACTTTCGCATGGCCGCGCTTCGAAAAATAGATGCGCAGAGGAACGAGGGTGAGACCTTTCAACTGAGTTTTGCCGATCAGCTTGCTGATCTCCTTGCGATGCAACAGCAGCTTCCGCTTGCGGAGCGGATCATGATTCATCAGGTTGCCGTGGGAGTAGGGGCTGATGTGGCAATGGTTCAAATAGACTTCGCCGTCATCGACCGACGCGTAACTATCCTGCAGATTTACGCGGCCCTCGCGCAGCGACTTCACCTCGGTTCCTCGCAAGATGACCCCGGCCTCGAATTTCTCTTCGATAAAATAGTCATGGTAGGCCTTCCGGTTCGTGGCCACCACCTTATACTGGTCGTCTGTATCTTGAGCCTTGGTCACGTTATTTGATCGACCGCTATTGCACTCACGCGCATTTTGTTATGATGCAGTCATGAGGGGACAGAGCAGACTCGATTCCTTCGGCACCATTCTAACAGGTGTCGCCCACAGGTTGGGCTTGGAGAGCAAGCTCTTCGAGGCACGCCTGCGACGCGACTGGCCGAACATTGTCGGGGACCCTATCGCCACCCACACACGCCCTGACCAGATCCGATTCAAAAAACTCTACGTCTTTGTCCACAATTCCGTGTGGCTGCAGCAACTCACCTTTCTCAAACCCGTTCTGCTGGAGAAGGTGAATACGATGGCCGGGGAGACGCTAGTGACTGAAATCGTGCTGCGCATCGGGGAGCTCTCTGCGGAGCAGCGCTCAAGCCTGCCGCCCTCGACCCAAGAAGCCACCCGGCCTCAGCCGAGTGCCGAATTGCTGAAAGAGGCCGCGCTCCACAGCCAAGGGATTCAGGACCCGGCACTTCGGGAACATCTCGCGGCAGTCATGGTGCAGGCGTTATCTCTGACGCCCCCGCACTCTTCACGACAGGCCCCTTGAACAACTGCCGCGAGAACGCCGCAGTGGCCGCACTGTCTTTGCCTCTCGGGACCGGCCCAATGCGGCCTTCCTCTTCCTGCTCATCCAGCCGATAGAATCCTCGCACGGATCCTTCAAATCCGTCGCGCACCTTCGGATCTTCTCCCGTCACATACTTGTGCAGGACTTCCGGCTCCGTCCACCCCTCATCGGTGAAGATATAGATCGCGATGTGCTGGTAACGACCCCTGGGATCATCCAGAGTCGTCGGTTGGATTTTCATACTGCCGAAATTCCGGGTCTCGGCGCCGACCTTCCGAAATCGCTCGATCAACGTTTCGATCTCAGTGTCGCTGGTCCAGGACGGCACATGCACCGCCACGATGGTCCGTTCCTGAGAGCCGATACTGTAGGGAGGAATGGACCGATCCGGCCGGCTAAGAAACATCCCGCCCCAGATCAGCGCAAAGGAGCTGAACAGGACGCCCAGCGCCAATTTCACGACCGTATCCAGCGGTCGCTTGGCGGGAGGGCCTGCGGGAGCTTCAGCCGGCGGCGCAGTCTGGTGATTCATAACCATGATGAGGGCCGCCTGAAACCGCAGCGGTTCACGAAGTCACTACTCGCCCTCTTCGGGCACCACTTCTTCGCGTTCGACCAGTCGCACCACGGCGACCACTCGATCCTCGTCTCCATCCATGTCGAGCAGACGAACCCCTTGGGTATTGCGTCCGATTTCACGGATGTCATCGACCTTGCAGCGCAACACTTTGCCTTGCGCGGCCATCAGCATGATTTCATCTTCGTCACGGACTTGGAGGAATCCGACCGCCGGTCCATTCCGCTCCGTGGTCTTGACGCTGATAATGCCTTTGCCGCCGCGGCCCTGCACGCGATACTCGTTCACCGGAGTCCGCTTTCCGTACCCGCCTTCGGTCACGGTGAGAATCGCGGTCGTGGAATCGGGTGTGATGGTCTCCATGCCGATGACTTCATCGCCCGGCTCCAGGGTAATGCCGCGCACACCGTGGGCCGTGCGTCCCATGGCACGTACATCTTCCTCCTTGAACCGGATGGTGATGCCCTGCTTCGTACCCAACAAAATCTCGCGCTGGCCGTCGGTGAGATCCACCCCGATCAATTTATCACCGGCATCGAGCGAGAGCGCAATGATGCCACCCTGGCGCGGATTGCTGTAGGCCGACAATTCCGTCTTCTTGATGACGCCCTGCTTGGTGCCCATGATGACAAATCGATCAGCCCGATACTCTTTCACCGGCAGCGTCGCCGTGACCTTCTCGTCCTTCGAGAGCGCCAGGAGATTGACCAGCGCCTTGCCCTTGGCCGCCCGGCTCGCTTCGGGAATTTCGTGCACCTTGAGCCAATAGACCTTGCCGGCATCGGTGAAGAACAGCAGGGAGTCGTGCGTGGAGGCCGTGAAGAGGGTTTCGACAAAATCCTCTTCCTTGATGCCCATCGCAATCTTGCCTTTGCCGCCTCGCCGTTGCGCGCGATAGAGGGTCACCGCGTTCCGTTTGATGTATCCGGCATGGGAAATCGTCACGACGACTTCTTCTTCGGCAATCAAGTCTTCAAGCGTGAGTTCGGCCTCTTCCTTGACGATCTTCGTGCGGCGCTCGTCCTGATACTTTTCTTTGATCTCCGTCAGTTCATCGCGGATGATCTTGCGCACCAACGCTTCACTGCCGAGAACTGAGCGCAGGTATTCAATCGTCTTCAGTACTTCGCGATATTCTTCCACCAACTTGTCACGCTCCAGTTGAGTGAGCCGCTGGAGACGCATTTCGAGAATGGCATTGGCCTGGATTTCAGACAACCGGAACTGCTGCATCAAACCCGCGCGCGCCACATCGGGCGATTGCGAGCGCCGGATGAGGGCGATGACGGCATCCAGATTGTCGAGGGCGATCTTGAGCCCTTCGAGAATATGGGCGCGTTCTTCCGCCTTGCGCAAATCGTACGCGGTCCGCCGAACGACCACTTCGCGGCGGTGCTCGACAAAGGCTTCCAGAATCCGTTTGAGGTTCAACACCTCCGGCCGGTTGTTGACCAGCGCCAGCATGTTGACGCCGAAGGTCGTCTGCAACTGACTGTGCTTATATAAATTGTTCAACACCACCAGCGGAATCTCATTCCTCTTCAGCTCGATCACAACCCGGACACCCTCGCGATCGGACTCGTCCCGAATATCGGAAATACCGGTTACGCGGTCTTCCTGCGCCAAGTCGGCAATTTTTTCGATCAGTTTCGACTTGTTCACCTGGTAGGGAATTTCGGTGATGATCAGCCGCTCGCGGTCGGTCCGCTCGTCCGTCTCGATGGCGACCTTGGCGCGGACCGTCAGGAGTCCGCGTCCCGTCTCATAGGCATCCTTAATGCCGGACGTGCCGTAAATGAACCCGGCAGTCGGAAAGTCGGGCCCGGGGATTTTCTTCATCAATTGCGCAATCGTGACCTCGGGGTTCTCCAGTAGCAGGAGCAACCCTTCGATGACTTCACCCAGATTGTGCGTGGGAATGTTGGTCGCATAACCGACCGCAATCCCGCCTGCGCCGTTGACTAACAGATTCGGCACCCGGGACGGCAGCACGAGCGGTTCGACGCGCGATTCGTCATAGTTGGGGCCGAAGTCGACCGTTTCTTTTTCGATATCCGCCAGCAGTTCTTCAGCCAGCTTCGTCAAACGGGCTTCGGTGTACCGCATGGCCGCCGCCGCATCGCCGTCCATTGAGCCATAGTTGCCCTGGCCGTCGACCAGCATGTAGCGCATGTTGAAGTTCTGCGCCATGCGCACCAGGGTGTCGTAAATCGCGGAGTCGCCATGGGGGTGGTAGTTACCCATGATCTCGCCCACGATCTTGGCGGACTTGCGGTAGGGCCGGTTCGCGGCAAGTCCCATCTCGTTCATGCCGTGCAAAATTCGCCGGTGCACCGGCTTCAACCCGTCCCGGACATCGGGCAGCGCGCGACCGACAATTACGCTCATCGCGTAGTCGAGGTACGACGAACGCATCTCATCTTCAATCGCAATCTGTCCTAAGCGTTCATCTGGCGGCATTTACCCTCCACGGATGCTGAAAATGGTCTCCGGCTTCGTGAGTTCAATGGGGAACTTAGACGTCGAGGTTCCGGACTTCCAGCGCATGTTGCTGAATGAAATTGCGCCGAGGTTCCACTTCGTCGCCCATCAGAATCGTAAAAATTTCATCAACGCCGGTCATGTCTTCGAGTTTCACTCGCAGCAATGTCCGCTTTTCCGGATCCATGGTGGTTTCCCACAGCTGGCCCGGATTCATCTCGCCGAGACCTTTATACCGCTGAATGTTCAAGCCCTGTTTGCCTTCTTCCAGGATCGCCTGCACCAGCTCAGCCGAGCCGTTCTTGAGGACCTCGGCCTCTTTCACCTTGATCTTGTACGGTGGCTTTCCCAGCCCAATGGCCGACGGCGCCTGTTTTTGCAGCTCACGGAAGTCGGCGGACCCCACCAACTCATGCGTCACCTGCAACTCATAGGCGATCCCGCCGGTGGCGACCTTGCACACCAGTTTGCTTGATTGATGTTCTTCATCTTCCAGAATATCGATCGTCGGCTCGGCCTTCGGGTACACGAGTGCCAGCGTGGCTTTGACGTTGGCAACAATCGTCCTCAACGCGGCCTGATCCTTCAGTGCCTCTCGCGTCAATCCCGGCTCGTCGACGAAGACACGCAGCATGTTGGCTTCGTGATGCTTCTTGTTCACCTTATGGAGAAGACTTTCGAAGGTGATCAGCTTCTTGAGAATCGGCAGTAAGCGACGACCGGTGATGAACTCCCGACCGCTTTCGAAATAGACCTCCACCCCCTCGACGGCCAGGTCCGCGAGGTATTCATTCATGGCAGGCTCATCCTTGAGATACCGTTCGGTCTTGCCCTTCTTCACCTTAAAGAGGGGAGGTTGCGCAATATAAATGTAGCCCCGCTCCAACAATTCCGGCATCTGGCGGAAGAAGAAGGTAAGCAGGAGCGTGCGGATGTGACTGCCGTCTACGTCGGCGTCGGTCATGAGCACGATCTTGTGGTACCGCGTCCGCGCAATGTCGAACGCATCCTTGTCCGGCTTATCGGAATCTTCCTTTTTTCGGCCGATGCCTGTCCCGAGCGCCAGAATCAGCGTGCGGATTTCGTCGCTGCTGAGCATCTTGTCGAAGCGGGCCTTCTCGACGTTCAGAATCTTACCCTTGAGCGGGAGGATGGCCTGGAACTTCCGGTCGCGGCCCTGCTTGGCCGAACCGCCGGCGGAATCACCCTCGACGATGAACAATTCGCTCAAGGCCGGATCTTTTTCAGAACAGTCGGCCAACTTGCCGGGCAGAGACCCGCCGTCCAGAGCGCTCTTCCGTCGAATGAGGTCCTTGGCTTTCCGTGCCGCTTCGCGGGCGCGCGCGGCATCGATCGCCTTGCCGATGATCTTGCGGGCGACCGGCGGATTCTCCTCAAAGTAAGTGCCGAGGGCGTCGTTCACCGCAGCTTCGACGATGCCCTTCACTTCGCTGTTGCCGAGTTTCGCCTTGGTCTGCCCCTCGAACTGCGGATTGCGTACTTTCACGCTGACGACCGCGGTCAGGCCTTCCCGCACATCGTCGCCACTCAGTGACTCCGTGTCCTTCTTCAGAAGGTCGTTGGCGTTGGCATAACTATTGATCGTGCGCGTCAACGCGGCTTTGAAGCCCACCAGGTGGGTACCGCCCTCCTTGGTGTTGATGTTGTTCGCGAAGGAAAACAGGTTTTCAGCGTACCCGTCGTTGTACTGCAAGGCCACTTCGAGAATGAGGTCTGCCCGTTCCGTCTGCACATAGATCGGTTTGTGCAGCGGGGTCTTCGCTTCGTTGAGATGATCCACGAAGGAGACGATGCCGCCTTTGTAGTGGAAGACCTGTTCCTTCTCCTTGCGATCATCTTTGAGCGTGATGGAGAGGCCCTTGTTCAGGAAGGCCAGTTCGCGGAGCCGTTGTGCCAACACGTCGAAACTGAATTCCAACGTTTCGAAGATTTGCCCGTCCGGCTTGAAGCGTACTTTCGTCCCGCGGCGTTTGGTTTTTCCGGTGACGGCCAGCGGGGCCTGGGGCTTCCCGCGCTCGTACCGCTGTTCAAATACCTGGCCGTCCTGCCAGATTTCTAACTCCAGCCATTCGGAGAGCGCGTTGACGACCGAGATGCCGACACCGTGCAATCCGCCGGAAACCGTGTAGGCGCCTTGCTCAAACTTGCCGCCCGCATGCAGGACGGTGAGGGCCACTTCCGCAGCAGACTTCTTTTGTGTGGAATGCATGCCGGTGGGAATGCCGCGCCCGTTGTCCACGACCGTGACACTGCCATCGATGTGGATCGTGACTTCGATGGCTTCGCCGAAACCGGCCATGTGCTCGTCGACGCTGTTGTCGACGACTTCGTAGACGAGGTGATGCAATCCGTCGACCCCGGTGCTACCGATGTACATCGCCGGCCGTTTCCGGACGGCGTCGAGGCCTTCGAGAACTTTGATTTGATCCGCGCTGTAACTGTCGGATTTCGGCTTGGTGGAATTGTCCTGCTGGTCGTCCTTGGCCATTCAACTCCTTGGTCGATTGCTCTCAGCGTTCAGCCATCAGCTCACAGCCGGGGGCGATCTGTTGATCGCTGCATGCTGACTGCCGATCGCTCATTTCAGATCTTAATCGGCATCACGACGCATTTGAATCCGGGACTCTCGGCTTCCTGAATGAGGCAAGGGCTCAAGGCCGTGTCCATCTGCAACGAGACCGATTCTCCGTCCATGACGCTCAGGGCGTCCAAGAGGTAGCGGGCGTTAAAGCCGGTATGCAGCGCCTCGCCCTCGTAACGAGCCACCAACTCTTCCGTGGCTTCTCCATAATCCGGGTTGCTCGAGAACAGCGTCATGCCGCCCGGGGCAAAGGACACCTTGACCGCGTTGGCCTTGTCCTTCGATAGCACCGACACGCGCCGCAAAGCGCTCTCCAGCAATCCTCGATTGACCACAATGCGCTTGCCGCTTTCCTTCGGGACCACCTGCTGGTAGTTGGGATAATTCCCTTCCATGAGGCGGGAGGTGAGGAGCAAGCCGCTCTTGCGGAAGATCATCAGATTCTTGGTGAACCCGATCAGCGGTTCTTCGTCGCCTCCCTCTTCAAGCAGGCGTCGCATTTCCTGGGCTGCCTTCTTCGGAATAATCGCTTTGATGTCCTGCGCCGGCAGTTTCGCATTCGGAGTGCCGACTTCGCGCTCCGCCACGGCCAGGCGATGGCCGTCGGTGCCGACCAGGCGCAACAACGTGGTTTTCTTCTCCGTCGTCGTCAAGCTCACGAGCAGACCGTTCAGGATATACCGCGCATCATTGTCGCCCGCGGCAAAGAGCGTCTTACGAATCAGCTCCAACAGGCCCGCCCCGGCGAGCGGCGTCAGGCCCTCGCGTTCGATGGAAGGCAACGCGGGATAATCGCCGCTCGGAAGGCCGACCACCTTGAATTGGCTCTTGCCGGATTGGATGGTCGTCCAGTTGTTGTCGCCCGAGGTGAGTTCGATCTCGCCGCTCGGCAACTCTTTGATGATCTCGTAGAGCTTGCGCGCGGAAATCGTCACCCCACCGGCCTCGAGCACCGAGGCTTTGTAAAGCCCGCGCATGCCGATTTCCAGATCGGTCGCGACAATTTCAGCACCGTCGTGCTTGGCTTCCAGCAGAATGTTCGAGAGGATCGGCATCGTGTTCCGTTTTTCCACGACACCCTGCACCCGTTGCAGGCCCGTCAACAATTCCTCTCGTCCGATGCGTACCTTCATGGTCGATCTCCCTCAGAGGGCGCTTAGGCCCTCAAGATCTGTTCTTTCAGGCCTTCCAGCGTCGTGTGCAAGGTGCTGTCGGCTTCTTTTGCTTTCGTGATTTGCCGACAGGCATGAATGATCGTGGTGTGATCCTTGCCCCCGAACTGGCGACCGATTTCAGGAAATGAAGCGTCGGTCAGCTCCCGGCAGAGGTACATGGCGATCTGGCGGGGATGAACCAACGTTTTGCTGCGGCGGCGCGATTTCAAATCGGCGATCTTCAGGTGATATTTCGAACCCACCGCCTCTTGAATATCCTCGATGGAGACAATCTTCTTTTTATCCCCGATGAGATCGCGCAAGACGTTCTTGGCCATCTCCAGCGTGATCGTTTGCCCGGTCAAGGACGAATAGGCTCCGACCCGCACGAGTGATCCCTCCAACTCACGAATGTTGTTCTTCATCGTCGTGGCGAGAAAATGGATCACGTCTTCGGGCAGCGCAATGCGCTCATCCTCGGACTTTTTCCGCAGGATGGCGATACGGGTCTCGACGTCCGGCGGCTGCAAATCGGCAATCAGCCCCCATTCGAACCGTGAACGAAGCCGTTCTTCGATATCCGGCATGTCCTTCGGAAACCGGTCACTGGACAGGACGATTTGCTTGCGGGCTTCGTACAGTGTGTTGAAGGTATGAAAGAACTCTTCCTGCGTCCGTTCCTTACCCGCCAAAAACTGAATGTCGTCGATCATCAACATGTCCACGTTGCGGTACCGTTTCCGCAAGTCGATCATCTTGTCATACCGGATCGAATTGATGACCTCGTTCGTGAACTGTTCTGTCGTCAAATAGGCGATGCGAAGATCACTGCGCTCGGCCAGATAGTTGCCGATGGCATTGAGTAGATGGGTTTTTCCTAAACCCACACCGCCGTAGAGAAAGAGCGGGTTATAGGCCTTGGCCGGTTGTTCGGCTACAGCCATACAGGCTGCGTGGGCGAACTGGTTTCCGGCGCCGACCACAAAACTCTTGAAGGTATATTTGGGATTCAGTTGCACGCCGCGTTTGGATCTCGATGCGACAAATCCGCGCCCGGCGGTATCAGCCGCAGCTTGCTCCGGCTGAGGCGGGGAGGGCACCTGCTTATTGTTGATCACAAACGTGACGTCCATGCGCCCGCCGCCCTGCGCCGCAGACACCGCTTCCGCTAACAGATCGTGATAGTGCTCCCCTAACCACTCACCGAAAAACTTGTTTGGTACAGCAAGGAAGGCTGTCGTGTCTTCGATCCGATCGAGCACAACCGGAGTGAACCAGGTTTCATAGACCTGCTTCGGCACCTTTTCCTGGATGTATACTAATGCGTCGTTCCACATCTGATTCATCTTAATAATTCAATTACTTATGAATGTTCACAGGCTTATACACAGGTGTGGACAAATACATAAGAATCCCCGGTTTTATTGATGTCGAGTAGAGATTCTTCGCGGCGATCCTGTGGACATCCACTCACCATACAGCTTCGTGCGTTCCATCGTGCACAGGCCCCCTCACCTTATCCCAGAACGCCCCCTGCCTTATACACCATCTCATCAACATGGGCTAGGCTCTTCCGCCGTCAATGCCGGCGCGCCGGTTCATCGTCATCCACAGAACCCACATAGCCTACTCCTACTCCGACGGCTCCTAATCTTCTCTTTAGTGGAAAGATATATAAGAGAAGAGCGTTCGGATTACAGCACAATGATCGAGTGATGCTCTGCGATCAGAGTCACAAGATCCCGATACGAAATGATCTTTCCAGCCAGTCCGCCTACCGGTGCATCGGATTCCTGTTGAAGCACATAGACCGAACCGGGGAAAGCCGGTGCCGAAGATCGGGCTGCTTCGAGAAGAACGAGGGACACCTGGTCGGCCAGCTGAGTTTCGGTTGCGGAAGGCAACAGCGATTGGGCCGGATCAGCAACCGGCCGTCGAAGCAGATACAGTGTCTTACGAGCAGGCATAGGATCTGATATTTCCTAAAAGACCAAGACCCGGTCGGCCGCCGCCATGGCCTGTTGAGCTGATACTACGGAACCCACGGTAGTGGCAAATCCATCCTGAAGGTCCGGGAGCGGGCCGGATGGGGACACCAGAAGAAACGGAATCTGGAGATGCTCGAAGGATGGAAGATATTTTTCGAGGATCTCGAGATCGACAATGTCGTCGCTCTCTTCTGCAAGCAGGTGAACGGCCGGTCCCATCAGAATCACCGTGATGGGATTTTCTCCGGCCGCCAATCCCAACGCAATGCGGAGGGCCTCGACAGGCAGGGCTGATTTCATCGGGTCTTCACGGATGATGAGCACAATGGAGGCGGTGGCAGCCACTATCATTCCTCAGAAGAACCGTTAGGTGAACGCCAAAAAGCGATCGCAGCCGTTTACGATATTCGAGAGCACCACTAATCCGCAGAGGGAAATTCGGGAATCCAGCTGATCGGTCGAGACCCCGTGCTGCTGACACCCGTAAGCGCAGACAAACAGCTTCATGCCTCGTCCCACAAGTTCGGTATACCGAGGGTCCCGAAGATTCTTGACCCCTTCATCGATACAATACAGATAGAGATCGATACCCTGTGCCAGTGCTTCCGAAGCGAGCATCGCAACGGTCTCAACGCTGGGATGGGACGGGGGTGTGGATAAGAGGATGCCGAACTTCTTGGCGCTCATGAAAAATCTAGCTGTGGAAAAAGTTTACGTCTTCTTAAAAATCAATAGTTTATATATCAAAAACTGACAGCGGAGCGTACGAATTTTAGGCAGGAAAGTCAACTGGAAAAAGGACCTGAATTACCTGTTGAGGAGCCTGCCACGAAGGGCGGCCGCGAGGTCTTGAAGAGGGAGATCTTCCTGGGCTTTCGTCTGCATGTTTCTCAGGGTAGCGGCGCCCTTCGTCACCTCGTCATCACCCAAGAGAATCGTATAGAGGGCTCCGAGGCGATCAGCTTGTCTGAGATGAGCCTTGAGGGAGGCGGATCGAAAATCCATATCAGCCGGCACACCGGCTCGTCGGAGTTCATCGAGGAGCGTAAAGCCAACATCCACCGCCTGGTTCCCGAAGGCCGCAACATAGACCCGGGGAATGGAGGGCACCACAAGTGTCTCGGGCAGCATCAGCGCAATACGTTCAAGGCCGACGGCAAACCCGACTGCCGGTACTGCCGCTCCTCCCAGCTGTTCCACGAGACCGTCGTAACGACCGCCCGCACCAACGGCGTTTTGAGCCCCCAAATGCGAACAGGTCACTTCGAAGGCCGTGAGACAATAATAATCCAGGCCGCGGACCAATCGGGAATTGAGGTGAAACGGAATGCCGATTGCTTGTAGGCCTGCCGTGACACGTTCGAAATGGTCACGCGCCGGCGGTGACAGGGAATCGGCCAACTTGGGTGCGTCGTCGGTGGCCGCGCGGCATTCCGGCACCTTACAGTCAAGGACACGCAAGGGGTTCGCCTCGATACGGCGCTGGCAGTTGCCGCACAGGCGGCTTTCCACACCCTTCAAAAACGCCACCAGGATCGGTGTGTAGCGTGCCCGATCCTCGGCATATCCCAGGTTGTTGATCTCTAACGTGAGTCCGGGCAACGTGAGGTCGGACAACAATCGCCAGAGAAGCGACATCACCTCGACGTCGGCACGCGGGTCTGCCACCCCGAAGGATTCCACCCCAAACTGATGGAACTGCCGAAGCCGACCGGCCTGAGGCCGCTCGTGACGGAACATGGGGCCGACGTAACAATATTTCTGCGGCCGTGGATCGGCCGCGCGATTGTGCTCGATGAACGCCCGGACCGTGCCGGCTGTGCCTTCCGGACGCAGGGTCAGTGACGAACCGTCGCGATCGGCAAACGTATACATTTCTTTTTCGACGATATCGGTCGTTGCGCCGATGCTGCGCGCAAACAATGTCGTGGTCTCGAAGATCGGGACCCGGATCTCCTGAAATCCATAGCAGAGCGCCCACCGCCGCGCGGTATCCTCGATGAATCGCCAGCGGGGCGACTCTTCCGGCAGAAGATCTTTGACGCCTTTAATCGCTTTAATCATGGCTCTGGTGTTGATGTACCGATCGTTCGAGCGGGACTATAACGGCGGTCTCGCGAGCAAGTCAACGCGTGCGGTGTGGTCGGTGCTTCCGGAACAACGAGCGGGCTCGGCCTGCGCGGAACGGAATCCGCGTGGCGAGAGTTGCGCCGTCTGGCGCAGGGGGGTATAGTGCCCTCCTTGTAAAAACTGGCGACTCGCGCCGAAGGCTCAGCATGTTCGATTCACAAGCCGTCCTGTCCGACGCTTCAAGCCTATGACCACTCCGTCTCGCCGTGTGATCGCTCTGGCTCCGATGCCACCGGAGAAGTCCGCCTATGCCCTGGCGCGCTACAGCCGCTCCCCGGACTCCATCGAAGAGAGCATCAAGTGGGTCCACGGCCATTCATCCGAAAAATTCTGGGAACAGTTTTATTTCGATTACGGGCATGGCTCGATTGCAGATCTGGGCCATGTCATCATTTGTTTTGAACAGATTTCAGAGCTGGCCGCCATCCGCTTAGAAGACGAACCGGTGTGGGACGGGCAGGCCAAGTCGAGCCGATATCAAAACTTTGCCTCGACCAGCTGGTTTGTGCCGGGCACCATTCGCGGACAGGAGACGGAAGCGGTCTATCTGGGCATCCTTCGCGGCCTCTCGACGGTCTACCGTGCCCTCCACGACCCCTTGAGCCAATTCCTCACCGAACGTGAGCCTCGACCCGAGAGCATGACCCCGGCCGCCTACCAACGGGCGATTACCGCGCGGGCTTTCGACGTGACTCGATATCTGCTGCCGCTGGCGGCGCAAACGAATGTGGGGCAGGTCGTCAGCATCCGAACCCTTGAAAAGCAGATCACCCGTTTGCTGTCATCGCAGATACCGGAATTGTACCAGGTGGGAGAAGAGTTACAGGAAGCCTGCCGAAAGCCGCCCGTTAATCTGTGGGGTGAACTGTCCGGCCAGGCAGCCGGATTAGGCGAGCCGATGGCCCCGACCCTGGCGCGGTATGCCAAGCCGAATACGTATCAAGCCGAAGTGTACAGCGACCTTGCCCGGTACGCGAAAGAGGTGCTGAAGGGCACCGGGTTGGATCAACCATCCGTCTGGGGCGCTCCCGAACCGGTCGATTTGATCGAGCCGCACGACCCATTGGATGAAGTGGTGACCACGCTGCTCTATCGCGCGTCCCAGGCGCCGTATCGAAAGATACTCGCCGTCGTCCGGGACTGGACCGAAAAACAGAAGCAGGACACCCTTGAAGTCGCGTTTCAAAAGCGCGGGCCGCACGACGAATTGATCAAGGAATTCCGCAGCGGGTATGCGTTCATCTTCGATGTGATGATGGATATCGGCGGCTGGCGCGACATGCACCGGCACCGGCGCTGCCAGCAGGTGCAGCAGAACTTCACGACGGTCCACGGGTTTGAAACCCCGCCCATCCTGACCGAGGCAGGGCTGGAACAGGAATATCGGGAGGCGATGGGCCATGTGAAGTCGGACATCGAACAGCTCCGAAAATCCAGCCAGGAAGCGGCGCTCTACGCGATTCCATTTGGCTTCTCCGTGCGCTGCCTCTTCAAGATGGACTACGCGGAGGCGGAATACATTGCGAAGCTACGGTCCGGGGTAAAGGGGCACTGGTCCTATCGCACCATTGCCTGGCTTATGAAACAAAAGATCACCGAACGATACCCTATTCTCGGCGCGCGCATGCAGGCGACTCCGCCGGATGTACAGGATGCGTTGACGCGCTGACCGGCGTCGAGCCATGTCATGAATCAGCCTATCAACCAGATCGAAACGGCCCTCCTTGCGGGCGACTGGGACCGGCTGGGGTATGAAGCCGGGACTTGGGTCCGTGCACTCGAAGCAGCCGGTGAAAAAGATCCTCGTCCCTATTTCGCCTTGAACGTTACCCACCTGATTCGCGGAGAATTCGCCGATGCCTGGCGAGTGCATGCGCATGCGTTGCAGGAAGCGGCGGACATCGAGCGAGTGGGTGAATGGGTGCAATCGATCCTGAAGCGCCAGCCCGACAACGGGCACCTGAACCTTGTGCAGGGACTGTTCCTCGCGCAGTCTGGCCAGTCCGAACAATCGATGGTGTTCTACAAAGAAGCCGCCAGACTCGCCCCGCAGTCCGCGTACCCCCATTATTTTCTCGCCCAGATTCACGAGCGGGCGGAACATTTGGAAATGGCGATCAAAGAATATCGCGAAGCGGTCAAACTCGATCCGGCCTATGCTCCTGCGCGCACCAACCTCGGCGTGGCCTATCAGGAACAGGGCCGGCTCGAAATGGCCATCCCCCAATATCGTGAAGTGATCAGACTGAACCCGAACGACGGCGTGGCCCATGCGAACCTCGGGTGCGCCCTGGCCGAGCAGGGCAAATTCGAACCGGCGCTCCAAGCCTACAAGGAGGCGCTACGCCTCAATCCGAACGATGCGGAAATTCACTTCGCGCTCGGCGGGGTGTATGAAACCAAAGGCCGGATGGATCTGGCCGTCAAAGAATATCGGGCGGCCACGGAGGCCAATCCCGAGCTGGCGCCTGCCCATACCGCGCTCGGCTGGGTGTTAATGGAACAGGCCAGACCCACCGAGGCGATGGACGCCTTCAATCGTGCCGTGAAAGCCAACCCGGAGGAGGCTCAGGCCCTCTACGGCATCGGCAGAATTTACGCCGCCCGCGGCAAACGGGAAAGCGCCGCCGAGAACTTCTCCAAAGCCATCCGCTTCGAAAAAGATCCCACCAAGAAAAACGCCATCATGAACGCCCTCTTCGCCAGCGGCCAAACCGGAGATTAAACCGGGCAGTGGTGAGTGGTGAGTTCTGGGCACACAAACGGCGCACACCAGGGATCGTGCACTATCCGTCCGGGGTGTGGTGAGGATTTTGCGAGCTGAGAACGAAGGGGGTCGCCGGTTTCCGCAACCGATTTAGAGTTCCCGGATGGCGCCCTGCAGGACGGTCATCTGGGTCATGGGGTCGCCGGAGGCTTGGAGTTCCGCGCGGATCTGTTCTTTGAGGTAGTTCGTGTAGCCGATTTTTTCGATGAGGAGGTCGAGGAAACGTTCAGAGGACAGCAGGGTCTGCGCCTTCAGTTCGTCGATGGTTTCGTCACTCACCGGCACATAGCTGCTGCCGATGTGAAAAATGATGTTGTAGTGGCGATCCCGCCCGAGCCGTTCGAACCGTAATCCCTTCACGTGCCGTCCTTCCTCTTACAGGCCAACGGGGGCACATTGTAGACAATCACCGGCGAGAAGACAAGGTCGGCCTGTTCCCCGCAGGCTCGTCAGGCGCGGGTTTCCAGTCTCCCGGTCAGGCCTTGGACTTCTTCTTGCCGAAGTATTCCCCTCGGCTGACGGCGACATCCGACACGAACATGACGCCGGAATGCCGGTCGAAGAGCGGCCGCAGCCCGGCCAGCACCGGCTCCACCTTTTCCTCCGGCACCACCGCCATGATCATGACCAGGCTCTCCTGTTCGCTGAACATGAAGTGAGCCTCACGCACGCCATGATGTCCCTTCCCCGAGATGTTACCGATGATCGTGTACCCGGTCGCTTCCACTTTGTCCAACAGCTCGGTGACGAACGGCCGGTGCTCTCCGGACACGATGACGCGAATTTCTTTCATGGGATGCAGCGTGAGTGCGGCCATGTCTCGACTCCTTTGAAAATGATCTTATCCCAGACGTGCTGCCGGTTGCGATTTATGTCTCACTGGGATGCTTGACCCGGCGCCAGACTCCCGACGGCATGTAGCGGTACCAGGTGCCGTCTTCGGGGTCCAACGCGGCCAGGTGCACCCACTCGTTGTGATAGAAATGTTGCAACACCTCGTGTCGGGCGATGATTTTTTCGATCCGAGCCCGCGATGCTTCAACCAGCGTGAGGAGGCGCATGGGCTCGTGGTAGGGCAGGTCGCCGTTCATCACGGTCTGCCAGGCTAAGCCGAGCCGGAGATCGCTCCACGGGCCCGACATGATGCCGATGCGGCCGACGACATTGTGATAGATCTTGCTCCCGCTGCCATAGACATCGTTATCCACGGCGGAGAAATAATGTTCCATGTTGATCCACTGCGCGACGACTTGCGGGGCGGTCAGCAGCACTTCAAGCCAGCGATCCGTCGGATCTTCCCGATAGTCGTACGACTGCAGGAAGACGCGGCCGGCTAAGTTCAATCCCTTGGTCAGTTCCCGCCGGCCGATGATAAAGGTCGTATTGCTGGACAGGCCCCATTCCGGCCGCACCTGGCTCCAGTCCGCGCTCCGCCCGGCCACGTGGGCCGAGGCCCGGTCAAGGGGGAGCACGTTGCCGACATCGGGAAACCGGGTGCAGCGTTCCTGGCTGGTGAGGTCGGCCGCTTCCCGCAAATCGTCGTAGAGGCGGGCGACGTCTTTTCTGTGCGTCGGGGGCGCGTCCTCGAGATCGAAGAGCTGCACCTCATCGGTGGTGGTATCGACTTGCCCGGCGAGGAAGTGGGTGTCCGGCGGGATGACGATGCCGCGTTTCGCCAGCCGTTCACGCACCGGTTGGCGGTTGGCCATTGCCGCGAGGACCCGCGCGTTCGGTTTTCCTTCGTTCCCGCCGCAGGCGCCGCAGTCCAGGGCCGATTCATAGGGATTGTTCTCCGTGGTGCTGCCGTGGGCGCAGAAGAGCACGAGCCGTGCGAAATTTCTCACCAGCCCCATCATGCGCAGGGCGGTTTCGAGGGTCATGACCTGCTCCTCGAGCGTGAAGCCGGTGCGGGTAATGCGCTCCTTCTGACGCGAGGCCGCGCGACGGTTGATCCGGTAGTGCCGGCGCAGTTCGTCGAGGAAGGTGGTCAGTTGTTCGTTCGATAGATCGACGGCCTTCGCGGCCTCGCTCAGAAACGGTTCAACCGGCGCATCCTCGTCCAAGGCTCGCCGCCGCAGGGCCTCGACGAATTCGGCCTCGACGCGCGAGCCATGCAGTCCGAGCCGGTCGCGCAGCGCTTTCCAGATCAGGGCACGTTGCTCGGAGACCACCATCTCCTCGGTTTCAGCCGGCGCCAGCTTGTCCACCGTCAAAATCGTCGCGATCGGGGGAACGAATAGCCGCCGCACCCAATTGGTCAGGCGCTTGTAGAGGGCGGGCAGCAGGGTCTTGCCCATCATGGGCAGGGCATAGAACCAGCCCAGCGATTCCACCATCACATAGGGGGTCACCACATTTTCTTTTAAATCGTGCAGGAGCGTATGCCCGGCGTGGACCAGTTTGGCCCGCGACTGGTGTTTGGACACGTAATGGTCCAGATAGCTGCGGGGAATCTCGCGCACTTCGTTTTTCGCGCGCATGATCACCGGAAACTGCTCGGTCTCATGTTCCTTGCCCCAGGCGCGATAGCGAATGAGGGCGGCAAAAAATCCGGCGAAGCCATAGGTCTCGTTCGCACCTGTCGATTCCAGGTGGCGACGGAACGGCTCGGATCGCACGTCGATGCAAAAGACCGATTGCGAATGGGGCCGGACGGGCGGCTGATGATCGGGGGTGGCTGGTTGCGGTCTGGTCGGCGCCCGCAGCAGCATGCCGAAGAGGTGATCCTGGTAGCCCGCCTCAAATGCCTTCAGCCACACCGGACCGTGCGCCGATTCGGGGAACGCATCCATCCAGTCCAGGAGGCGGCGCAGGGCGGTCGGAGGCGCGTCCATCAAGAGGGTCGGCACGATTTCGAGCGCCTGAGCCAGCGTGAGGAGGCGTCGCGCCATGGCCCGCTGCTCCGCCCGTTCGCGACGCGGACCGAATTCGATTTGATAATGGTGCGTGAGTTGTTCCCATTCACGGGCCAATCCCGCGGCGCTCTCCTGAGGACCGGTCTTGGCACGGAGGCGCGCGACCCGGTCGGCATAGGCGGCCGGTAACCGTCCGGCGGCCCATTCCTTGCGCATGAAATACGCGGGGGATTGCTGATCCATAAAGCGCAACACGGCGCGATAGTTCCCCTCAATCCCTAATTCCTCCTGACAGACCTTCTGCACCAGTTCGCGTACATACCAGAGGCGCACGGCGAGAAACTTTACCAGCCCGACGGGATAGGCCTGCTGCCAGGCATAGTCGTTTTCTTCCGCGCGCCATTTGATGAAACCGGCCCAACCGGGGAGGGCCGCAAGCTGCAGGGAGAGATAGTCCTGCCTGAATTCTGCCGGGATCGCGAGCGCTTCGAGACAGTCAAAGACCGTATCTTCGGGGTGTTCCGGCAGTGCGGCAATTTTCCGGCGACTCTCCGCGATGCCGCAGGTCGCCCATTCTTTTCCGGCCACCTGCTTCCAGGCCGCATAGAGTCCCTCTCGGCGCCCCGGCATCGACCAGGTGGCGTGACCTTCGTCGAGGAAGGCCTCGCACCATTTCACGAGTTCGCCGTTGATCTGTTCAACGATGGTGGTGCCCAGTGTTCGGTCGCACCAGTTCGATAACGTCAGGTCCCTCCCCAGAGCGGCCACATCTTCCCGGACCGCAGCGGCCATCTGTTCCTGGACAGTCGGCGTGGCGAAGGAGACCAGCCGTTCGGCGAGCTCGTCCACCTGCTCGTCATTCGGTTCGCGTTCCATCAGTCGATCCAGCGGCTCATGGGACGACTTGGACAAACCATGAGTCAGGCAGGCTCGCAGCACTTCCCGATGCGCAATGCGGCAGGATCCGAGGTCAACCTCTTCATCACGGGCAAGAGATACCAACGCATCGTCGATCTGGTGGACGAGGATCCGGCCGGACTTCAAGTACCGGCGGTACAGGTCACCGGGCAGGTATCCGTTGCCGCCCAGGAATTGTTGGCCGCGGCGGACCGTCTCGGTGAATGGAAGGTATTCCAGGCTATGCAGCGGATTGTGGTGCACGAAGGTGCGCATGGGCCAGTACTGTGCGATAACTTCGCTGGCGAGACGGATCGTTCCCCGCAATTCCATGCGGCGCGCTTCGAGATCGGCCGGGTCGTCGGTGCGAATCAGCGGATCCATGTATCACCCTTCATCGCAACCGAAGCAGGAGGAACGGGCGCGTTCGACTGAAAAAACCGCGACGGCGCCATGCCGAGCGCCAGCAGCAGCAACAACACCAGCACCAGCGAGGCAAACTCTGTCCGGCGCAGATCTTCGTGCCGTACGTCCAGGCGCGACTGGCCGAATACGACCCGCTGCACCAGTTCGGTGTAATACCAGGAGGCGGTGAGCCACACGAGCATGATGACGGCAAAGGGTCCGGATGGTGTGAATGTCGGCAGGAGCAGCATGCCCAGGAAGCCGGAAAAGACGCCGAACGGTGGCATGCCCAGGGCGGCCAGCGCCAGGAGCGCCAGCAGCGTGCAGAAGCGAGGCATAGGGTATGCGAGGCCGCCGAGCGCGCGCAGATCGATATCCCCGTAGCGTGCCCGGATTGCATACCAAGCCAGCAGGAGCCCGGTGGTCGCAAGGCTGACCGCGTTGAGATAGACCGTGGCTTGCACCGGCGCGGTTCCCGTGTCGGCGATGTACCACCAGAGCATGCAGAAAAAGGCGAGTGCGGCATAAGCGAGTCGCGGGAGCGGCCGCGACTGAATCAACGCCCGCAGCGACCCATACACCGCACCGGCCAGTGCCAGGATGGCCACCGTGTGAAGCACGGTGATGGAGAGGGACGGAAGCAGCAGCACCAGGGTATGGAATCCAATCGTCGGCACCAACAAGGCCAGGAATGCGGGAAGATTGCCCGGCAATCCGGTGAGTGTGGCCACGAATCCGCTATGCAATGGCAGGAGAGGCAGTAGCGTGGCGCAGGTGATCACGGTTGCGATCGTTGAGCCCGCCTCCGGGAGAACCAGGGCCAATAACGTCGTGACGATGCCCAGGCCGTAGGATGACAGGCCACGCCAGGTATCCGGCGTGGGACCCGGTTGATGTTGGTACAGCAAGCCGCAGAGGATGCTGAGGAGCAGCACCAGCAGGGCGTCGCGCGCGGGCGCCTGACCGGTGAGAATCCCCAGCCCCAATCCCAGCAGTACCAGGCTCATGGCCCAGGCCTGACTGTTATTCCGGTGCACTGGTTGGCCGAGGAGCGACAGGAATGCGGTCAAGGGGAGTATGCAGAGCAAGGGCAGACCTGTAGGGGGTGCGCTCAGTCCTACTGATGTGCCGATCACGGCAAGCAGGCTCGCGACCGTTGTGAGCAGGGCCACGGTTTTCATTCGCTCGAGCGAGGCCCTGATGAGCAGACTGAGGACCGCACCGAGGAGGGGAATGGCCATGAGCAGCCAGGGCGTCATCCAGGCCTTCATCACAACCGCCCTCCGATGACGGCCGCGGACGCGCCGTTCACGCTGCATGACTGCTGGTGGATCACGACAGCCGCTTCTCCAGACGATGAGCGACCAGCGTCACGATCCGGCCGATTTTGAGGTAGAGCTGATCCAGGTAGAGTCGGTTCATGAACAGGACATAGAGCCGAACCAGGAAGACTTCGATCCAGGAAGGAATGGTGACCGTCCGTCCATGGGCGTGCGCGTAGAGATAGACCCAACTGAGAATCGTCAACAACGTCGTGCCGACCACCAAGCTATCAAACAGCCGGCCGGGCAGCGCCGCCGCTTTAAAGTACGACGCGACATCGTCCGGATTCGGGTACAGAAAATGGGTGAAGCTCTCCACCGCAAACAGATAGGTAAAGACGACGATCACCAGCGTCACCAGCATGGCGGCAGACACTTTCCAGGACGCCACGGCGCGAATGCGGGTCAGCGAGAGAATCGCCTGCGAGGACGTCACCCAGATGAAGAACAGGAAGATCACCGTGCCTTGGGATTCGAGCAACGGAATTCTCAGCACGCCATGCGTGACCAGCAGAATGACCAGCGGCAGCAAGAGGGTCGTGACAAACCCGGTGGACCAGGTCAGGTTGGAGAACTCACTCTCCTCTGCTTCGCGGTCGATGTGCGGAAACGAGGGTTCCTGTCGGGCCTTGTGGATCACGTTGCCGCAGTTCAAGAACACCGTGCCTTTGAACAGGCCGTGCGCGATGAGATGGAAGACGGCGAGGGAAAAGGCGCCCAGTCCGCATTCCATGATCATGTAGCCCATCTGTCCGATCGTCGAGAATCCCAGGGTTTTCTTGATGTCGTTTTGAGTCAACATCATGGTGGCGCCGAGAATGGCTGTGAGCATGCCGATCACGAAGACCACATGCAGCGTCGTCGGGCTCAGACCGTAGAGCGGGGCGAGCCGGTTCAGCAGGAATCCTCCGGCGTTGATGATGCCGGCGTGCAGAAGGGCATGGATCGGGGTCGGCGCATACAGCGAACGCGGGAGCCAGGTGTGGATCGGGAATTGGGCCGATTTGCCCATGGCACCGCCGAAAATGAGCAGCGTCACCGCCGTGACGCCGTTCATGTCCCAGCCGAGTTCCGGCCAGATCGACAGGGTGACAGGCGTCTCCGCGGCGCGGGCGAACAGGGTTTGAAACTCGAATGTGCCGTAGAGCGAGTAGGCCAGGACGATGCCGGCGAGAAAGGCCGCGTCGCTGAGCCGCAACATCGTAAAGGTATTGACCGCGCCGGAGAGTGTGGCCGCGTGTCCATGATTATGGGCCAGAAGCAGTAACAGCCAGGACAGGATCTGCCAGAAGATGAACAACATCACGAGATTGGCACTGGAGACCATACAGAGCAACACCGCGGTGGTGATGCCCAGCATCCCGAGATACCGGCGATACCCGCGATCCTGATACATGTAACCCATGGAATAGCGATAGATGAGGGTTGTGACCCCAGTAATCAGGACCATCATGACGGCGCTGAGCCGGTCGATGTAGAACCCGATCGGAAAGGCGAGGTTGGCGATGGCAGCCGGATCGTACAGCTGAAGCGTGACCGGGCCTTCCGAAGTCACCAGCACCAAGGTGAGGAGAGAACCCACAAAGGCCGCCGCGATGGGGAACATGCCTGCCCGCGCGTTCTGATCCTGATCGGCGCGATCGCCGGTCATCACGATGAATGCCGTCAACAACGGCAACAGCGGGACGAGGACTAAGAAGGACATGCCGACCCCATGCGTTCCATAAAAAGAAAAAGGCCAGCCGACGGTCCTTGGAACAAGGAACCAACGACTGGCCTGCACTGTCCCCGGCCTTTCCCTGAGAGGAAACACCGGCAGACCCTACTGCCTGTCTTCTTGCATCAATGAAGTGGGTCCGGGCCGCGCGCAATTCACGGCCTGTCGTCGGCACCACCGGAAAACTACGGTAGATGTATCCGTGCCACCCTCGCAATTGCAAGCGAAAAGTCCGCGGTAAGGTCCCGCCCGCCGACTCGCTCGGCGGCCTCGCGCACGATGGTTTGCCGAGCCCGCGTCGAGGGGGGTTGGAGTCGGCACACGGCGGTGACTATAATCGCCTCCACCGATCACCCCCAACCTTCGAAGAGGAACGTATTGCCTGTGCCGAGCAAGGGAGAAAAGGAAGCCGCCGTCCGGACGGCGATCATCAAGTTCGAGCAGGAGTTTCTGGGGCGCGGTCCTGATGAAGTCCGCGTGTTCATCGTGCGGGACATGTTGGTTGTGCGCCTGAAAGGTGTACTGACGCCGGCCGAGCGGCAACTGGCCAAGACGGCAGAGGGCATCGACATGGTGAAACGGCTGCGTCAAAACCTCATCGCCCAGGGTCGCGAACGGCTCTGTGAACAGGTTACGGACCTGATCGGGGCGAAGATTACGGCGCTGTTTACCGACATCGATACGGTGGTCGGTGAGCGCATTTTCGTGTTCACGCTGGAATCCGATCTCGAAGCCAATTTTCGATAAGGTCAGGAAGGGCATGCGATGACACCACTCGTGAGGTGTCGGCTGGCCTTCTCGTCCCATAGAGTGATGAAAGTGTTATGACCCCTCAGACCCTCGAAACCCTTGCATTCGATAATAGCTACGCGCGTCTGCCGGAGGTGTTCTACGCCAAGGTGAATCCGACGCCGTTCGCCACGCCGCCCTCTCTCATCAGCGCGAACCGGGCCGCGATGGAGTTGCTCGATCTCGATCCATCTGAGGCGATGCGACCGGAGTTCGCTGGAGTCTTCGGTGGCAGCCTGCTGGTGCCCGGCATGGAGCCGCTGGCCATGTTGTATTCCGGTCACCAGTTCGGCGTGTATGTCCCCCAGCTCGGGGATGGCCGGGCGATTCTCCTCGGAGAAGTGAAGAACGAACGCGGCGAGCGCTGGGATCTGCATCTCAAGGGCGCGGGCATGACGCCGTTTTCACGCGATGGCGACGGGCGCTCCGTGCTCCGCTCGGCCATTCGTGAATATCTCTGTTGCGAAGCCATGCACGGACTCGGGATTCCGACGACACGCGCGCTCTGTCTGATCGGCAGTGACGACAAGGTGTATCGGGAACAGATCGAAACCGGTGCGACGATTGTCCGGATGGCGCCCTCTCATGTGCGGTTCGGCACGTTTGAAATTTTCTATTACCGGAAGCAGCACGAGCATCTGCAACGGTTGGCCGACTATGTCATCGAAATGCATTTCCCCCATCTCGCGCAGGCCCCCGACAAATATGTCCGCTTCTTTGCCGAAGTGGTCGAGCGCACCGCGAAACTGATCGCGCAGTGGCAGGCAGTCGGCTGGTCGCATGGTGTGTTGAACACTGATAACATGTCGATCTTGGGCCTGACGCTGGACTACGGCCCCTACGGCTTCATGGACGACTACGATCCGGGCTTCATCTGTAACCATTCCGACTACAACGGACGGTATGCCTTCAATCAACAGCCCTACATCGGGCTGTGGAACCTCAGCTGTCTCGCGCAAACCCTGTTGCCGCTCGCGCCGAAAGAAGAATTAAAAGCCGCACTGGACGGCTACCAGACAACGGTCGACCGGCATTATCACGACCACATGCGCAGCAAGCTGGGGTTAGTCGCGGAGCGCGCGGACGATGAGGCTCTCCTGCAGGAATTGAAGTCGCTCATGGTCGGCAGCCGGGTGGACTACACCATCTTCTGGCGCGAACTCGGTACGTTTTCTTCGGGTCCCGGCGCCAGCAATGAACGGCTGCGTGAGCATTTCCTGAATCCGGAGCGGTTCGACGCGTGGGCCCTCCAGTATCGTGACCGGCTGCAGAGCGAACAGAGTCGCGACGAGGAGCGGCGCGTGCGCATGGACCGCGTCAATCCAAAATACATCCTGCGCAACTATCTCGCTCAAGGCGCGATCGAGAAGGCGCAGCAGAAGGACTATTCCGAGGTCGAGCGGTTACTGACCCTGCTGCAGCAGCCGTATGTCGAACAACCAGGCATGGAGGCCTACGCGGCCGCACCTCCGAACTGGGGCAAACACATCAGCGTGAGTTGCTCGTCGTAGCTCCTCAACAATAGATAGACGTGGAGATCTGGTGTCATGCGCATAGACAAACTCGGCGGGCTCACGGTTCGCCTGACCGGCGGGACAGACGGCAAGGGCGGAGGCAATGGTCCGTTGGTGGTGCTGTTGCATGGATTCGGCGCGCCGGGCGATGACTTGGTTCCGCTCAGCGAATATCTGGATGCACCCACGGCCACTCGGTTTGTGTTTCCTGAAGCGCCGATCTCTATCCCGATGGGATTCGGCGATTCGCGCGCCTGGTGGATGATCGACATGGCCCGCATTCAGGCAGATCGGGCGGCGGGAAAGGTCAGAGACATGTCGGGTGAGATTCCTCGCGGGCTTCCCGAAGCGCGGGAGCACATGAAGAGCTTGCTACGTGAGATTCATGGGAAACTCGGGGCTGATCCCGCACGGACGGTCCTTGGCGGCTTCTCCCAAGGCGCAATGCTCTCCTGTGATGCGCTGCTGCACAGCACGCAACCCTATGCCGGACTCATCCAACTGTCGGGGACGTTGGTGGCCAAGCAGGAATGGGGGCCGTTGCTGACGAAGCGGAAGGGGCTGCCGCTGTTTCAGAGCCATGGCACGCAAGACCCGATCCTGCCCTACAGTATGGCCGAGCGGTTGCGCGATGAATTTCTGCAGGCCGGGGTGACGGTCGATTGGCAACCGTTCCGGGGCGGCCATGAAATTCCAGAGGCGGTGTTGCGCAAGATGGGTAGCTTTCTTCTGAAGGTCTTGCGATAGGGGCAGGATGGAACCGTTCACACTCACCGGCAAGGACGGCGCAACTCTTCGCGGCGATCGATCCGTCGGCAAAGACCGACAGATACTGTTCATCACCGGATTTCTCTCCAAACGGTGGGGCAACAAGAGCAAGGCGCTGGCGCAATGGTGTCAGGAGCGGGGCTGGGGTTTCTCTTGTTTCGACTTTCGCGGCTGGGGCGATTCAGAAGGGCAGTGGGGTGAGTACCGCTTGCTCCAATGGCTGGAAGACGCCGAAGCCGTCACGAGTCTGCTGGCCGATGGTCCACCGGTGACCATTGTGGGCAACTCCCTCGGCGGTTGGCTCGCGTGGCTGGTCGCGCAGGAGCAGTTGGCTGTTGAGGAGCTGATTCTGATTGCCCCGGCCTTTAACATGATGGACCTGCGCGCGGCGCAGATTTCAGATGATCGACGGGAGCAGTGGCAAACGACTGGATCCATGCCTTGGGACGACGAGCCTTTGCATCGGGATGCGCCGATTCCCTGGCATTGGGTTGAGGACAGCCAGGCGCTCTGGCGCCGTCGCCTCACCATGCCGCGTCGCGTAAAAACGACCATTCTGCACGGTCTGCAGGATAGGGTAATCAAATCTGAGGGGAGCTGGGTCTTCGTCCAGCATGTGCTGTCGCAGGATCCTGATTTTCCCATCGAATTGCTGCTGAAAACCGGCGATCATCGACTGAGCAGCCCGGAGCATTTGGAGACGTTTCGGCGCCTGGTGCACAACAGGACTTGAGCTTGCGAGGAAGTAGGATGAGGCCAATGTGGCGGGACAATCGGAACACGCGTGGACATTCTAGTCCGATCTGGGCTTGTTGTATCAGTGGTTTGATGCTGCTTACAGGCTGTACGGTTCAAGACAAGACGATAGGAATTGTCAAAACGTCGGTGCCCACGTCGCTTCGATTTAATGCTTCGGCCCTCGAACTAACGGCTTCCCACGAGCTACCAGAAGTAATATATGTGCGCCCGTCGAGTGGAAAGTTATTAGGAGCGGGGCGAGGTCTAGAAACTGGGGCGTCTGGTGGAGCTCACATTGGGAGTGAGATTGCCGCAGGATTTGCCCAAGGAATGGTCACAAGTGATCCGAGAATGATGCCCTCAGCTTTTGTGCTTTACGCAATGGCTATGCCTGCGTTTGCGGTCGCGGGAGGGGTTTTGGGTGGAATTTCTGGAGCGGCGACAGGCGCATTGACGGCTGACTCAGAATCCAATGTCGACGCGTCTGAATAGCCGTACAAAGATCTCTCTCCCTGCTCGATTTGCAAGATGCCTTACGAGTAAAAGTTGAGGCGGCCATCCAAAGTCTTTCTTCGCACCGAGTTTTGACGCCGGAAATCTCAGCCACCTTGGACTCTGATGCCAGGCAGAACATCGGTACGCTGAAGGTCAGCGTGAAGAAGATAGGATTAATCGGACCCTCCTCAGCGGTGAATCCACCCCTTCAATTGACGATTGAGGCAAACTCCCAATTCGGTGAATATCAGCAGGAGGCGGTTCTGGATGAGAGAGACTATGTGTATCGAAGTGTCCCTCACCGCTTCTCCGCTTGGGCACGAAATAATGCGGCCCTGTTTGAAGAGGAAATAGGTCGAGCGTGCGAGAAGATTGCCCGAGCTATGGTGGTGGACATCTTGACACCCTAGGCATGACCCTGCGGCCTGATGCTTTGCAAGGTGAACAGATTTTTCACGCGCCTTCTTGTCCCCGAAGTTAAGGAGAAGCTGCATGCTCGTTCTGATCCATAAAGAATGTGGTGGTCCGGCATTGGATGAGTCGCCCGTCGGCGAGGTCTGCGCCGTGCCCGTGAATCAGTTTCCCTTCACCTGTTTCACTTGTCTCGAAGACATCCTCGACGAATCCGAAGTCCGGATCACGGAAGATCTGGGGCTGTAGGTCGGCCTGGCGAGTCCGTGACCGGCCCTCCGCGATCCTGCCGTGAGTGGAAATCCGCGACAAATCCACGGTAAGGTGACCGGCGGTTTATTTTATAGAACATAGAAACGAGGCCATCTTTGTCATCAACACGTCAGCATAATGCCGGGCCGGATTCAGAAGGCCCGGACGTTCCCGAGCCGTCCCACGCCGAGCGCGCCAGGACCCTGGTCCACTTACAGCACACGGGCGGTCTCTCGACGCTCTCGCGCAAGCAGCCGGGCTGGCCCTTCGGGTCGGTCATGCCCTACGGATTGGACGAGCAGGGGCAGCCGATCTTTTTGATCAGCACCATGGCGATGCACACACAAAATCTTCTGGGTGATCCGCGGGCCAGTCTCCTCATTACGCCGCCGGAGAGCAAGAATGATCCGTTGGGTGCGGCCAGGGTCACCTTGATGGGATCTGTGACCAAAGTGCCGACGGAGGACCTCCCCAAGGTGCGCGAACTGTATTTGGCTCGACATGCCAATGCCGCCTACTGGGTGGACTTTAACGACTTTGGCTTTTTCCGAATGGCATTGGCGGACATTTATTTTGTCGGCGGGTTTGGGTCCATGGGATGGGTGGCGCCGGCGGACTATGCCGAAGCCTCTGTGGACCCGCTGGCCAATGTGGCCTCGGATCTCATTCGGGAAATCAACGCGGAGCAGGTCGACACCCTGTTGCTGCTCGCCCGTGTGTTCGGCAATCTGGATGCGCAGCAGGCGAGTATCACGACGGTAGATCGGCTGGGATTTCACTTGCGGGTCAAGACACCCGACCGCATGCAAGGCGGACGAGTCGCCTTTGCCAACCCCGTGAACAATGTTGCGGAGGTGAAGGCCGGTCTGGCGGCCCTGGTGGCCCAGGCCAACGCAGGTCTTCAGGCGCTGCATTCGCTCTAGCTGCTGTTCGATTTGGCCGGCTGACAGTTCTCCGGACGAATGTGCTCACGAGCAATTATTTGCCGTCGGTCGCCTGGACGATCGCCTCGCGCAAACTCTGCGAGTGTGGATTGGTGACCTCGCGCCGGATGACAATGTCGGTCGGTGTCACGGCCTTGCCGTAGTAGTCCCTGCTCCACTCATCCCTGGAAATCAACGCGGCCCCTTCCAGGGAAATGCCGGCGAAGAGGCCTTTGGCCCTGACAAACGACAACAGGTCCGCACTCAAATTCGGCGTGGTTGCGCCGGAAACCCCGGCTCCGACCGGTCCCACAGCGACGGAGCCATCCGCCCCCAGCTTGAAGTTGCCTAACAGGAGCGAATCCACTCCACGCTGCGTCAGCACGAGCAGCACGACTTCCGACACCTGGGCGCCGAACTGAAATCCGAAACTGGCAGCCCCCATGGTAAAAAAGGCCGGTTCGCTCCATACCCCTGTTTTTTCGTCCCGGGCGACAAACACCCCGCTGCCGCCTGCGCCGCCATAGAACAGCGCCGCTTTCAAGAATTGCGGCACGATGAAAAGGCCCTTCGCATCCTTGATATGCTCGCGAAACCAGGACATGTTTGAATCGGCCAGGAAATTGGTGAGTGTCATACGTGACTGATCCACCAGGTCCCGCTGCTCGCGGTCGTCTGCCGCCCCGGCGGCTGGGGCGATAGCCAGCACCAGGCTCATCAACAGCACCGCGATATGGTATCGCGAGCCCGGTCTGTTCGACGGCCTGTGATCGCTCATACGGATCCCTCCTCCAGACATGCTGTCTGTATTCAATCAGGACTGCGCCTTGGCGGCAACTCGACGGTCTCGTACCGGTTGTACCTGCTGCGCGCTCTTTGTTATGGTGATCGGCTAGTTTAAATTCAACCGAGGATGGCTATGGCGACAAACGATAAACAAGTCATTTTTTCACTGGTCGGTGTCGGCAAGGTCTATCCGCCGAAGAAACAGGTGTTGCGCGATATTTATCTGGGCTTCTACTACGGCGCCAAGATCGGCGTCCTCGGGTTGAACGGATCCGGTAAAAGCTCGCTGCTCAAAATCATTGCCGGGACCGATCCCAACTACGTCGGCGAGATCACCCGCTCGAAGGGCTACAGCGTCGGACTGCTCGAGCAGGAACCGCAACTCGACCCCAACAAGACCGTGAAAGAGGTCGTGGAGGAAGGCAAGAAGGAACTGGTCGCCTTGCTGCACGAGTACGAGGCGGTCAGCAACAGCATGGGCGAAGCCGGCCCCGATGAGATGGAAAAGCTCATCGACAAGCAGGCCCAGCTGCAGGAAAAGATCGAAGCCGCGAACGGCTGGGAACTGGAGAGCGAACTTGAAATCGCCATGGATGCACTGCGTTGCCCCCCTGCCGATCAGAAAATCAGCGTGCTCTCAGGAGGCGAGAAGCGTCGGGTAGCCCTCTGCCGCCTCATGATCCAGGAGCCGGATATCCTGCTGCTCGACGAGCCGACCAATCACCTCGATGCCGAATCCGTGCAATGGCTGGAGCAGCACCTCCAACAGTACAAAGGGACCGTCATCGCCGTGACCCACGACCGGTACTTTCTGGACAACGTGGCGGGCTGGATTCTGGAACTCGATCGCGGCTCCGGTATTCCCTTCCAGGGCAATTACACCGCGTGGCTCGAACAGAAGCAGGATCGGTTGGAGAAAGAAGAGAAGGCCGAATCCAAGCGGAAGAAAACACTCGAGCACGAGTTGGAATGGATTCGCATGTCGCCGAAGGCCCGGCAGTCGAAGGGCAAGGCGCGTCTCAACCGGTATGAGGAATTGGTCAATCAAAAGCAGGACCAGCTGGCCGCCGATCTGGAAATCTATATTCCGCCGGGACCCCGGCTCGGCGACCTGGTAGTCGAGGCCAAGGGCATCAGCAAAGCGTTCGGCGACAACGTGCTCTATGAAAATGTGGAGTTCAGCCTGCCGAAGGGCGGCATCGTCGGGGTCGTCGGTCCCAACGGTGCGGGCAAGACCACCATGTTCCGCATGATCATCGGCAAGGAGAAGCCGGATACGGGCAGCATTCGCATCGGCGAGACGGTCAAGCTCGGTTATGTCGATCAGGATCGTACGCTCGATCCCAACAAGACGGTGTACGAAGTCATTTCCGAGGGACAAGACACGATCATGCTGGGCAAGGCCGAAGTGAATGCCCGTGGCTACTGCGCCCGCTTCAACTTCGCCGGCACCGATCAGCAGAAAAAGGTCAAGGATCTCTCAGGCGGCGAGCGGAACCGCGTGCACCTCGCGCGCATGTTGAAAGAAGGCGCCAACCTGATCATCCTCGACGAGCCCACGAACGACCTGGATGTGAATACGTTGCGCGCGTTGGAAGAGGGGTTGGAAGGGTTTGCCGGCTGCGCCGTCATCAGCAGTCACGACCGCTGGTTTTTGGACCGCATTGCGACCCACATCATGGCTTTCGAAGGCGACAGCAAAGTCGTCTGGTACGAAGGCAACTACAGCGAATACGAAGCCGATCGGAAGCGGCGGCTCGGGAAAGAAGCCGATCAGCCGCATCGCATTCGCTATCGCAAACTGACCAGGAACTAGCCGGCTGTTGAAAGGAGCCTCCAGCAGCGTTGTCGGTCGCACGCCTCCCTGCGACGTACCCGGATGTTACGCCTCGGTCTAGCGTGCTTCCTGCGGCCTTGCTGGACGACCCTTTTGAACAGCCTGCGACGGTTCTAAATTTGTCACGACTCTTCCCGGAGAAACATCCGTTTTTCCGATTCAACCGTAGAGTCACTCATGAGCATGTTATCGGGACGTTCCCTCAGCTCCTGGCTCGCGGTGTTGCTGATCTCCTCCGCCTCCTGTGCGACCGTTGCTCCTCCTCAGGACCTTTCCCCTGATCCTCGTCCTGTGACGACCAGGGCCACGCTGCAGTTGGGGCAAAAGGAATTGGCCGACGGCCGGTTCGTCGGGCTGGCGTTCTCCGGCGGGGGGAGCCGCGCGGCCGTGTTCGGCGCGGCGGTCATGAAAGAACTGGACCGGCTGGGTGTGCTCCAGCAGGTCGATGTGTTGTCTGCGGTATCCGGAGGAGCACTGCCTGCGGCGTCTTACGCGCTGGAGGGGTACCGCGACTTTAGTTTTCAAAACGGGTTCGTCGAGCAGATCGGCCGTGATATTCAAGGCGCAGTGGCGGGGCCCTGGTATTTGGCTCCTCACAACCTGCTCCGGTACGCATTGACGGACCGCATTCCATCCGAACAAGTCATTCAGGCGCTGGATGAGCGATTGTTTCGCGGTGCGACCTTCGCCGATCTCAATCCGGCAAAACCGATTCTCCTGTTGAACTCGACAGATGCCCTGACGGGCGATCCCCTTATCATTTCCGATGAACAATTTGCTCAGCTGGGGGTGCCGCTGGCTCCGTTCAGTATTGCGCGAGCCGTCTATATGTCCGCCGCCTATCCGGGCGTGTTGGAGCCGCTCGCCATTTCCAGTGGTGAGTCTGGTCACAACGGAGCCGCTTCTCCGCCGGTACTGGCCTATGACGGGGGCGCGGCTGACAATCTCGGCATTCGAACTCTCGTGCAAGTGGTGGAGGAGGCCTTGTCGGAACGGCCGATGGCGGACCGCTTTCCGCAGGGCTGTCTGGTCATCTCGATCGACGCGACGGGCCGTCAAAAGAACGAGGCGCGCAAACCGCTCTCCGCTGCCGCCGCCTTGCTCAGGGGCCATCGCCGAAATGTGTTGGAGCTCGCCGGGATTCCAGCGGCCCGGCAAGACATGGCGATGTTGGGCACATTCCGGGTCGGACAGGATGGAACCGGAGGGACCTGCCGCTTCTGGCATGTGGCGTTGCGTCAATTGCCGGACAGCGATCCGCTTGGCGATCGGGTCACGCATATCAAAACGAATCTGGGATTATCTGCGGACGATCAGGCCGCGTTAATTGCGGCCGCGGCCCGTCTCGTGGCGAAGGGTCGCGAGGAGATGAATCGGACCGCCGGTTGGGCTGGTTTCATCAGCACGGAGCCGGTGTTGCGTTCCCATCCATGAGCGACTCGACGGACAGGCGCCGCATCTTCGTCACCGGTGCAACCGGATACCTTGGCGCGAGACTCATTCCCTTGCTGCTCGAACGGGGCCATCATGTCACGGCTCTGGCTCGCGAAGCCTCTCTCAAAAAGGTTCCCGCCGGATGTCAGGTCGTGACAGGCAATCCCCTGGATGCGGAGACATTCACGGATGCTGTGCGTGGGAGCGATACGCTGGTGCAGTTGGTCGGGGTACCGAAACCGGCGCCCTGGAAAGGTCCGCAGTTTCGCGCGATCGACGGGCCTTCCGCGATGGCTGCGATCCGAGCCGCCGCGGCCGCGAGTGTGCCGCACTTTGTCTATGTCAGTGTCGCCCAGCCAGCCCCCATCATGCGAGACTACCTTGCCGTGCGCCGTGAGTGTGAGGCGGCCATTGCGCAGGCCGTACTTGTCGCGACCATCCTGAGACCTTGGTATATTCTCGGGCCCGGTCATTGGTGGCCGTTGGCATTGCAGCCGGTCTATCGTCTGCTGGAACGAATCCCGGGAACACAGGAGGCGGCGACTCGCTTGGGCTTGGTCACGATTCGGGAGATGCTTGGGGCGATGGTGTGGGCTATTGAACATCGGCCCACGAGCCGACGGGTAGTCGATGTGCCGGAAATCAGGCGCCTTGGCCGGAGCAACCAATGAAACCGACGGTGTTGATTACAGGCGCAGCCGGGCTGATCGGTGGGTATCTCGTCAGAAGCGCCGCTCGTTGGGCGCCCCAATGGGAGGTGTGCGGACTCAGCAGAGCCGAGGCAGACCTCACCGATCGGGACCAGGTGAAAGCAGTCTGGCGGCGATACAGTCCCAGCCTCGTCATTCACTGCGCGGCATTGAGCCGGACCGGCGCCTGTGAACAGGATCCCGCGCGAGCCAGGCGCATCAATGTCGAGGCGACCCGCTCCCTTGCCGACATGGCCCGGGATGTTCCCTTCGTGTTCCTCTCCACCGATCAGGTCTTTGACGGTTCGAAGGGGCATTATGTTGAAGCGGATGAGGTGCGGCCGCTGAATGTCTACGCGCAGACGAAGGCCGAAGCGGAGCGGGTGGTGCTCGAGAACCCGGCCCACTCAGTGGTTCGGATCGCGTTGACGGCCGGGACGTCACCGACGCATGACCGGAGTTTCGTCGAGGATATGCTGCGCGCTACGGCGAAGGGCACGAAGCTGACGCTGTTCATGGACGAGTTTCGTTGTCCCATGCCGGCGGGAGCGTTGGTCCGTGCGCTCTGGGAGTTTGCCGCGCAACCGCGGGCCGGGTGTTATCACCTGGGTGGAGACGAACGGTTGTCGCGCTGGGAGATCGGTGAAGCGGTAGCAGGGCGGTATCCGGAACTGCGACCGTGGATTCAGCCCGGGTCGCTCGCGGACTATCACGGCCCGCCGCGCCCCCCGGATTTGTCTATGTGCAGCGACAAAATGCAGGCGCTCCTGTCGTTTCGTTTGCCTGGCTTCCGTCAGTGGCTTGCCTCCGGGATCCCGAATGACTCGGATCCCTGGGACTATGCCTCCGCTCGTGCCCAATAAATTATTGCGGCAATGTTCGAATATAGGCGAGCACATTGTGAATGTCGCGTTCAGAGAGGCGTCCTTTCCACGACGGCATATTCGGCTTGCCCTCATGAATGGTCGCAAGCAGGGCTCGTTCCGATTTATTTTTCGTCGCCGGCGCCGTGAGATTGGCTGGGTCCGGGCCGAGTAGCTTGTAGCCATCCCCTTGGCCTTGAGGTCCGTGGCATCCGGCGCAGTATTTGACGAAGAGCGTTTTGCCCTTTGCGAGAGGATCGACCGTTTGCCCGGCCGCGCCGCTTGCGTTCAAGTGAGGGAGTACACCGGCAAGCGCCATCACCATCACGGACATTCTGACAACACTCCTGTTCATTGTGCTTCCTCCAGTCTGATGGAATCGTCTCACCTGCACCTGGCGCGTTCGATCATACGCTCGCTCTGAAGCCGATGCCATTGCGATTGCCATGAGTGTGTTGCAGTGGCCGCCGTAGTACAATCATTCGACTACGTATGTGACTCTTGTGCCTTCGCGGTTCACCTTCGATCACCGATCGCATGACGGCGACAGATCCACTGTCTCTCCTCATAACCGGCTGGGCTGCTTCGGCGGTTCTGATGGCTGTGCTCTGCCTGATTGAACGCCGCCTGCAGAATCTGTCCATCGCCGATGTGGGCTGGTGCTATGGACTGGCGTTGGTGGTGTGGTGGTACGCGAGTGCCGCACCGGGGGAACCATCCAGGCGCTGGCTGGTCGCGCTGATGGTCTTTCTGTACGCCATACGTCTTGGCACGCATATTCTGTTTGATCGGCTGTGGCACAAACCGGAAGACGGGCGGTATCGGGCGCTACGTGTGCGTTGGGGCGAGCAGGGCTCAACAAATCGATTCTGGTACTTTCAACTGCAGGCAGCCGCCATCGCCTGGTTTTCCCTGCCGCCGCTGGTGGTCATGCAGAATCCCTATCCGCCGTTTCATCTCTGGGACTTGCTTGGCTTCCTGCTCTGGGGCGTGGCGGTGACAGGGGAAGCGGTCGCCGATTGGCAGTTGGCGGCCTTCCGCCGTCAGCCTTGGAACAAGGACCGTGTGTGCCGTGATGGGCTCTGGTATTACTCCCGCCATCCCAACTATTTTTTTGAGTGGCTGCACTGGTGGAGCTATGTCGTGATGGCGCTGGCGAGCCCGTTGGGCAATTGGGGTGTGACCCTGATCGGTCCGCTCACGATGGGCTGGGCGCTCCTGAAAGTCACCGGGATTCCCTGGACCGAGACCCAGACCATGACGAGCCGGGCTGCGGAGTATGCGGCCTATCGCCGCACGACCAACGCGTTCATTCCCTGGTTTCCCCGTCGACCGTAAGGAATGACTCATCGGCTTAGGGGTTGTCTTTCAACTCCGCCAGCCGTGTGCGCGCCGTTTTGGCGGCGGGACTCTCGGGATAGTGGCGAATGATGTCTTCGTACAGTTCTCTTGCATGGGCTTTGTTGGTTTGTCGTTCTTCGAACTGAGCGGTTTCGAGCATTTGTGCCGCCTGGTCGGGGCCGCAGGCCGATAGAGTGAGGAAGAGGGCCACAATAGTCCAGGCAGGCAGGTTGTTCATGCGGCGGTCCTTTCGACTGATTGGTCGCGCAGCGCAGGTCGGCGCGATGGTCTTACTCCAGTGTGTGCCAGAGGAGTGTGCGTTGCAAGGGGGCAGGAACAAGCGAGTCCGCTTTTAAGCCGTGACGTCTTCCCGGATGCCGAATCGTGGAGAGGTAATGGCTTCACTCCGGCAGCGAGGACAACGGCTTGGGCGTGTGAGCCTGGTTCGGTCGCGGAAGGCGTACGTGCAATCCTGACATTCCGAGGGTTCCAGCAGAAAGGTTCGCGAGGAATCGTGGGCGAGCGTTTTTACAATGTGCGTGAGATGATCCTCCACCTGTCGCTCCGGCATGCCAAGGAGCTGGGCCAACTGGTGAGAGGACAGCAGGGTGCCGGTCAGCAGCGCGATCATCCGTCGCCGGGGTGTCTGGTCAGGTGACGACATGCGGCTCATATCATAGGTGAACCGTCTGTCGATGAAAAGGCAGGCATGAGCGACCGCGATCTTGATATACTACGCGAAACTGCCTGTGCATCACGCGCAGGGAAAGACGCTGCTATGACTGGACCGCTGTGGGACGAGTTGGCCGAACTGGCGTTGTCTCGAGTACGCGCGGCCGGAGTTGAGTATGCGGATATCCGGCTGCTCGACACGACGACGCGGACGATCAGCGGGGAAGACCGGCGCATCGCGCACATCCGCGAGGGTACCGATCGCGGGTTCGGTATTCGAGTCCTCCATCGTGGCGCCTGGGGTTTTGCCGCCAGTTCCATTATTTCCCTCGAAGAAATCCCTCGTGTCGCCGATCTTGCCGTAGAAATCGCGAAGGGATCAGCGTCGCTCGCAATCAGCAAGGTGCACCTGGCGCCAGAGCCGGTGCATCGCGACCGTATCGTCACCCCCTGCCGCCTGGATCCCTTTGCGGTTTCGCTGGAAGAACAGACGGCGCTGCTGTTGAACACGATGGAGGTGATCCAGCGACAGCCGGGCGTCGTGAGGAGTCACGCCAGCCTGTGGGCGCAACGCGATCGCAAACTGTTCGTCTCCACCGAAGGTTCTCACCTGGATTTCACATTACTGGCGATGCAGGGCGACTGCACGGCGACGGCAGTCCACGACGGCCGGTTTGCCAGCCGTTCCTTCAACACGCCGCATCTGCGCATGGGCTACGAACTGGTCCGCGACGCCGACTTCGCGCGAGAAGGGGCCCGGATCGCCGAACAGGCGGTGGAGAAGGTACGGGCTCCGGCCATCGACGCGGGGCGCTATGACCTGGTGCTTGATCCGGAACATCTCTCGTTGACGATGCATGAGTCCTGCGGGCATCCCAGCGAATTGGATCGCGCGCTGGGATATGAGGCCAACTATGCCGGAACCAGTTTTCTGACACCGGACAAATGCGGCACCTATCGGTACGGCTCGTCCCACGTGAATCTGGTGGCCGACAATACCGAGCCGGACACTCTGGCGGCAACGGGTTACGACGATGACGGGGTCAGTTGCCAGAAGTGGGATATCGTGCGAGAGGGGATTTTTGTCGGCTACTGTACGAATCGCGAGGTGGCGACGAAAATCAACGAGGAACGGTCGCGCGGATCGAACCGGGCGGACAGTTGGGGGAGCGTGCCGATGGTCCGCATTGCCAACATCGGCCTTGAACCGGGAGCGGCCACACTTGATGGGCTTCTGGCCGACGTGAAACGGGGCATCTATATCGAAGGCCACGGGTCCTACAGTATCGACCAGCGGCGGTACAATTTTCAGTTCGGCGGCGATGCGTTCTGGCTGGTGGAAAACGGTCGACGGACCCATATGGTTCGAGACGTGATCTACCACGGCATCACCCCGGAGTTCTGGGGCCGGTGCGACGGTGTCGCCGACCGTTCCCATCGCCGTCGGTATGGATTCATCACCTGCGGCAAGGGCCAGCCGGGCCAATCAGGCTGGATGACCCACGCCGCGTCACATGCCCGCTTCCGGCGGGTGGATGTGATCAGCGGACAGACTAAGGCCGGCGAATGACCTCTTCGATCAATTCACAATGGCCGAAGCTGACAAGTCGGCAGGAGTTCGAATTCCTGGCCGATCTGGTCATGAAGCACTCGACCGGCGATCACACGTTCTTCTCGTTGCGGGATGTCCATGGCGGCACGACCCGGTTTGCCAACAACCAGGTCATTCAAAACGTGAATTTGCGTCGGGGCAGTCTGTCGATCACCGTGGCCTTCGGGCGGCAACATGGCACCGCCAGCACGACTGATTTTACCGCCGGGGCGGTGCGGGAAACCCTCAAGCAGGCCGAATCTATCGCCAAGCTGTCGCCCGACGATCCGGAATATCTTCCGCCGGTCGGCGTGCAGACGTACTTGTCGCTGCCGTCAGCCCGTCCCGAAACCAGTGCGGCCGGTCCCGCCCGGCGACTGGACTATGCGCGCGAAGCGATCGGCCAGTGCAAGATGGAAAATCTGAATGCCGCCGGCACGGTGTCGTCCAGTGCGGCGACCGTGGGGCTGGCCGCTGAAACCGGACTGCGGGCCTATGAAGAACGCACCGAGGCACGGTTCAGCCTAACGGTGCAGGCGGGCGAAGCCACCGGCTGGTCGGCCGCTGCTCATCGATCTATCGATCGCCTCCATGTGCAGGAGCGGACGCTCGCCGCCATCATCAAAGCCAAGCGGGGGGCGGATGAGCCGCAGGAATTGCCGCCCGGTCGTTATACGGTGATTCTGGAGCCGGCTGCCGTGGCCGGGCTACTCAGTTGGATGATCTGGATGTTGGATGCGAAGTCTTTTTATAAGGGAACGAGCCCATTCAGCGGCAAGTTGGGATCACGGATCATCGATCGGCGGCTTTCTCTCTCGAATCAACCGGCCCATGCGGACCTCCTGGGCAATGGCTTTACGCATGAGGGACTGCCCGTGATCGAATCCGGCTGGATCGAATCGGGAGTGCTCACCCAGCTCTTGCACGACCGGTTTACCGCCCGTGAACATCAGATCGATCCCTTTCCGACGTTGGAGTCGCCCCATTTTTCAGGGGAGCGCCCCATCGGCACTCGGGTCGACGATCTTATTCGCACGACGCAACGAGGCATCCTGGTGACGAATTTCTGGTACATCCGCCCCGTCAATCCGTCCGATCTGACGCTCACCGGAATGACGCGGGATGGAACATTTCTCATAGAAAACGGGGAGATCACGTCGGCTGTCAGGAACTTCCGATTTCACGAAAGCCCGTTGCGCGCGTTCAATCAAGTAGAGGGCTATACCGCCCCGACGGAGGCAGTGACGTCGGAAACGGGGAAGGCCCTGGTGCCTGCCATGCGGATTCATGATTTCAACTTCTCAAGCGTGACCAAGTTTTAGGCTGGTTGATCGCTCAGACCCTCTCCCTGAGCCGGTGGCCTTTTGAGAGGCCGGGGGCAGAAAAAAACACGCACCCGCCATTGACTCAGACTATGGGAAAGAGTAATGAATTGGAGGAAGTTCACCGATAAGACTCCGAAGGCTTCGATAGGGCTATGACGCGGAAACAGCAGCGTTTGGCGGAAAAACCTGTTCATCTCCTGACACTTGCGCCTGACAAGGGTGAGAAAGGGGCGGTGAATCCGTTTGCGCCCTCGCCCTTGCGCGCGGCGATCGGAAAGGTCTTCGTCAAGCTGGAAGACATGACCGAGCGGTTCGAGGATTGGTGCCAGTACGGCAGCTCTGAGGACCGGACGGAACAGCCATTGGGCCAACGGGTCTCGCAATGGCTGGGAGCTCCTGTCGCGCGTCATATCGAACATCAGGTCGAGGCAGAACACGGATTGGTTCCCGCCCGCCGGTGGGATGGCGCCGTCGGTGATCTCATTTTCCGGTTGCGCGACCGGGCCGGGTTTGTGCAGCGTGCCTTGACGGCGCAGGCGCGCGAGCTCAAGGACTGGGTCATTCAACATACCCAATCCACCCAGGCGGAACTCCATGAATTGCGCGAACAGGTTTCGACTCAGCAGGCGCAGATGGAGGATCTGACCGCGCAACTTCAAGATTTGCGCGCTTTGGTGACCTCTCAACAGCAGGTTTTGATGTACATGGGCAAGGACATGGAAATGGCGCCGCCTGCTGAACTGGAGCTTTCTCTCGTGCCTCCGCGCTCGCTCCCCTATCGTGACCGGGACAAGAAGCCTTCGAGAGATCGACGGGATGTCTCTGCCGAAGCGTCCCAGATTCCCTACCTCAACGCCTAGATTACGGTTCCACTTCTTGGCGGTTCATGGGTCGTCGAGCTCTGCTCGGCGTTCTGTCCACCGGCGTCCCGCGTTTATTTCGACAGGTCATGCGGGCCGTGCGGAATGGCGACTTCCCGGAGGGACGGCTACGTTGCGCCGTTTCGCGCGGCAGGCCTCGTCCGTTGTGTAACTGCTGGAAGGATCAGGAGCGCAGCCGATGGTGAATGGACGGTACACACGGGTGGTGATTCAGGGAGTGATGGTCGCGGGGTTGGTGCTGGCTGACGTGACGGGGTCGGCGCATGCGGAAGTCACCTTGTTCGACAATCTCGGCACCCTGCACCACGAGATTACGACGACCTCCGAGCGCGCACAAAAATTTTTCGACCAGGGTCTCAGGCTGAGTTATGCATTCAATCATGAGGAAGCCATCACCGCCTTCACCGAGGCGTCCCGACTCGATCCCGATGCCCCCATGCCCTACTGGGGCGTGGCATTGAGCCTGGGGCCGAACATCAACGCGGCCATGGATACCAAGGCGGAATCCCGGGCGGTTGAGGCCATTCAGAAAGCCAGCGCGCGCCTCGAGCGGGCAACCCCCAGGGAGCGAGCGTACGTAGAGGCGCTTGCCGTTCGGTATTCGATCAAGAAGTCTTTGTCCAGGAAGGCCAAGGATGAAGCCTATGCGAAAGCGGTGCGCCGCCTCGCACATGACTATCCCGACGACGTGGACGCGGCGACTCTCTCCGCCGAAGCCATGATGGTGCTGCATCCCTGGGATTATTGGCGGGCCGATGGCCGGCCGCAGCCGGGGACGGAGGAGATCGTGGCTACGTTGGAGTCGGCGCTGCGGCAGCATCCGGATCACCCGGGCGCTTGTCACTACTACATCCACGCCGTGGAGGCGTCACCGGATCCGAAACGCGGGCTTGATTGCGCAAAGCGCTTGCCGGCGTTGATGCCGGGCGCGGGACATCTCGTGCATATGCCGGCCCACATCTATATGCGGGTGGGACTCTACCGAGAAGCCTCGGAACGCAACGCGACCGCCGCGACGGTGGATCGTGAGTATTTGCTTCACCACCCCCTTGAGGGCAACTACGCATCAGGATACTATGCGCACAATCTGCATTTCCTGAATGCCTCGTTGGTGATGGAGGGGCGAAGCGTGGAAGCGATGCAGGTTGCGCGGGACCTGCTGAGTAAGATCTCGGTGGAGGAGATCGTCAAGGAGCCCTCGCTGGAATGG
>WBZQ01000194.1_pt1 | contig 55901 bp, 50 predicted proteins | sample 5204251 | NCBI WGS metagenome assembly WBZQ01 (sample SAMN12412402, study PRJNA552823) | activated sludge metagenome | isolation source: activated sludge from nitrification reactor of wastewater treatment plant... | place: USA: Virginia | collected 2017-09
CGGCGGCGCCGGAGTGCTGCACCGCGGGCGGAGATGGCGGCTTCGTCGCCGCGGCACACGTAGTCGGCGGCCTGCGCCATGAGGTCTTCGAGGGACCCGAAGTAGTAGGTGGTGGAGGCGAGCGGCGGCGCGGCGCGGTCGGCGACGGCCCGGTGGCGGACAGCGTCGAACCCGCCTTCGAGTAGGAGCGCTCCGGCGGCCTCGATGAGCCTGGAACGCCTGCGTACTCCCTTAGGCGTAGCCGCTGACGTCATGGGTGTCATGGTCCCAAACCGGCGTGCGCGGTGCCCGGGTTTCCACGAAAACCGTGCGCGTACAGGGCCGTTGCGTCGACCGTACGGACGACGCCGGAATGTCCCGTCAGAGCGTGATGCGGCCTTCGAGCGCGGCCTTGCCGATGTCGGTGCGGTGGTGGCTGCCGGGAAGCTTGATGGCCGCGATGCGCTCGTATGCCTGGGCCCGCGCTTGTTCAAGGTCGGCTCCGGTGCCGACGACGGCGAGCACCCGCCCGCCGGAGGACACGATGGTGCCGTCGTCGCCGCGTTTGGTTCCGGCGTGCAGGACGCCGTCGACCTCGGCGCCGGTGATGCCATCGCCGGTGCGCGGGGTGCCGGGGTAGTTCTGGGCGGCGACGACGACGGTGACGGCAGCCCCGTCGGACCAGCGCAGCGGCGGCAGCTGGTCGAGGGTGCCGGTGGCGACGGCGTTCAGCGCCTCCCCGAGCGGGGATTCGAGCAGGGCGAGAACCGCCTGGGTTTCGGGATCGCCGAAGCGGCAGTTGAATTCGACGACGGCCGGCCCGTCTTTACCGATGGCCAGGCCCGCGTACAGCAGGCCGGAGAACGGCACCCCGCGCCGAACCATTTCGGCGGCAACAGGTTTGACGACATCGTCGACGATCCGGGTGACCATGTCGGCGGGCAGCCACGGCAGCGGCGTGTAGGCGCCCATGCCGCCGGTGTTGGGGCCGGTGTCGTTGTCGCCGACGCGCTTGTGGTCCTGCGCGGGCAGCAGCGGCACCACATTCTCGCCGTCGACGAGGCAGAACAGCGACACCTCGGGGCCGTCGAGGAAGCTCTCGAGCAGCACGGGGTGCCCGGATTCGAGGCATTCGGCGGCGTGATCGCGGGCGACGGCGCGGTCGGGTGTGACCACCACGCCTTTGCCGGCAGCGAGGCCGTCGTCCTTGACCACCCAGGTGGGGCCGAATCGGTCGAGGGCGGCGTCGAGTTTGGCCGGGTTGTCGACGACCTCGGCGTGCGCGGTGCGTACCCCGGCGGCGGCCATGACGTCCTTGGCGAAGGCCTTGGAACCTTCGATGCGGGCGGCCTCGGCGCTCGGGCCGAAGGTGGCGACACCGGCCTGGCGGAGGGCGTCGGCGACGCCGAGGACCAGTGGTACCTCGGGACCGATCACCACGAGGTCGGCCTCGACCTGGCGGGCGAGGGCGACGACGGCGTCGGCGGAGGTGACGTCGACGGCGTGGTTGGTGGCGACGGCCGCGGTGCCGGCGTTGCCGGGGGCGACGTGCAGGTCGGTGACCGACGGGTCGCGCCGGAGTCCGAGGAGCAGGGCATGTTCGCGGCCGCCCGAGCCGATCACGAGTACGCGCACGGGGACGACTCTACAGTCCCGGAGCCCTGTGGATAACTCTGTGCATCGACCTTCGCCGTCATCACCGCGGCAGTACCCTCGAAGGGCATCAAGAAAATGTCACCGCCCACATGAACAGGGGGATCATATGGCCGACCTGGAGGATCTCGACGCGCGCCTCACCGCGGTCGAGAACAGACTCGACGACGTGGCAGAGCAGTCACGCCGGGCCAGGGAGGACTCCGCCGCGGCCCGGGTCCTCGCCGGCGCAGCCGACAGGGATGTCTCCGAGATGCGTGCTGTTCTCCAGGGGCACACGAAGGTCCTCAACGCCCTTCGGGAAACGCAGCTGGAGCACTCCGCGAAGTTCGACCGGATCGATGCGAAGTTCAGCCAGATCGATGCGAAGTTCAGCCAGATCGATGCCCGGTTCGACCAGATCGATGCCCGGTTCGACAGGACCGACGGGGAACTCGCCCGCATGCGTACCGGTTTCGGCGTCCTGAACTCGGGAATGAATCGCATCACCGGGATGCTCACCGAACTGTTGAACCGGGAACCCTGAGTCACCGGGCAACCGTCGAACGTATTCCGCCCGCAGCCGATATCCGGCTGCGGGCGGAAGTCGCTGGTCGCGGTTCGGCTACGACCGGGCCGGTGTGGTGAGGTCGTAGAGGGTGACTCCGTCGACGGTCCGGGCGGTGAACTTCCCGGTGACCCAGGCGCTGATCACCTCGCTCGTCCGATTGTCACTTCCGCCGCCGAACCCGCCGAAGTGGCCGCCGGCGATGAAGTAGTGGATCTCGCCGTCTGCCACCAGTTTCTGGAACCGTTCCAGGGTCGGCGACGGGTCTGTGCCGTTGAAGCCGCCGATGGGCATCACCGAATATCCGGATTCGAGCTGGTAGCCCGACGCCGAGTTGGAACCGATCGCGGCGGCCACCCACGTGTACTTTCCGGCGTCGGCACGCAACAGCTTGAGTATCTCCGGACCCGGCCGCGAGCCGTCGAGCAGCCCGCCCGGGCCACCCATGCCGCCGTAGCCGGCGCCGGGTCCACCGGTCCCCCACCGCATGCCCGGACCACCTTGCGAGGGGAACCGGGACATCCCTCCCCGGTCACCCGCATCAGGTCCCGAACGCGGCGGCCCGCCGGGACCACTCATCGACCCCTGCCCCTGTCCCGGTCCGGCCCCGAAACCCGGCCTGCTTCCCCCCTGCCTGTGCCCTGAGCCCTGCCCATGTCCGAACCCGTTTCCGCCGCGACCCCGACCGGGACCGCCATGCGGCCCGAAACCACCCGCGACCCGAGGCCCCGCCGACGGCAGTCCGCCGGAGACGGGTGAACCGATGGTGTCGAACGCGTACGCGGCGGGCCCGGCCACCCCGGCGACGACGGCCGCGACACCCGCACCGACGGCGAGAGTGCGCAGCCGCGCCGTTGTGCCGGGCACCAGCAGTGCCAGACCGGCGCCGATACCGACGACCAGGACCAGCCACCGCAGCCAGCTCACGAAATCGGGAGAACGGCCCAGCAGCACGAAACCCCAGATCGCGGCAACGCCCACGGAGATCGCGAGAACAGCTCGCACCCAAGGTAATTCACGTGCCCGCCAGCACACTGCGGCACCACCGCCGACGAGCGCCGCGACCGCCGGGGCGAGCGCCGCGGTGTAGTAGCTGTGGAAGATGCCCGCCATGTAACTGAAGACGCCCATGGTGACGATCAGCCACAGCCCCCACACCGTCAGGAACGCGAGTTCGGTTCTGCGCCGGTCCTTCCCGTCGCCTCGAACCCGTGCGACAATCACGATCGCGGCGATGCCGAGGATGATCGCGGTGGGGATCAGCCAGGCGATCTGCCCGCCTTGTTCCGGGACGAACATCCGGTCCCAGCCCGTCTGCCCCCACATACCGCCGCCGCGGCCACCCGGTCCGCCCCCGCCCGGTCCACCGTACCCACCACCGAACCCGCCGTAACCACCGAATCCGCCACCGCGCCCGCCGCCGGGGTGCACGCTGCCGTGTTCCTCACCGTTGAGCCGACCGAGACCGTTGTAGCCCAGCGTCAGTTCGAGGATCGAATTATGCTGTGAACCACCGATGTACGGTCGTGACGAGGCCGGCCACAGTTCGACGGTGAGGATCCACCAGCCCGCACTCACGATCAACGCGCCCAGGGCGGCGAACAACTGTCCGACGCGTCGCAGCATCCCGCCCGGCCCGAACGCCAGGTAGGTGACGGCCAGCGGCGGCACCACCAGCATCACCTGCAGTTGCTTTGTCAAGAAACCGAATCCGACGAAGACACCGGCCAGGATCAGCCACCGCCACCGGCCGTCGGACACCCCGCGCAGCACCGCCCACACCGACGCGACCATCAGCAGGATCAGCAGTGCCTCGGGATTGTTGAACCGGAACATCATCGCCGCCACCGGTGTCAGCGCCAGCACCAGTCCGGCGAGAGTACCGGCCCAGTGCCCGAAGTACCGGCGGGTGATCGCGTAGACCAGCGCCACCGAGGCCACCCCCATGAGCGCCTCGGGCACCAGGATCGACCACGAGTTCAGCCCGAACACCCGCACCGCGAGCGACGGAATCCACAGCGACGCCGGAGGTTTGTCGACTGTGATCGAATTGGCCATGTCCGACGAACCGAAGAACCACGCCTTCCACGACTGCGACCCCGCCTGGATCGCCGCCGAATAGAAGGAATTGGCCCACCCGTTGATCGACAGATTCCACAGGTAGGCCACCGCGGTACCGAGCAGCAAGGCCAACAGCGACAACCGCTCCCGAATCACGGGAGCGGTTATAGCACGCCGCAATGGCGGACGAGTCTCCTCGTCCGCCATTGCCGTCTTTTGCAAGGTGTGGGTCTTCGGCCGGATGTGATCGGCGGACCCCCCGGTTCCCGTTCTCCCTCCGTCGCTCACGCGGGTTCCCCCGACACCCGGCTCGCTCCGTCTCCCGGAACGGATCCGGGAGCGATTGCCAAATCATTTGTGTGCGCACGGAACACCCACCGCAGACCCACAAAACGGATCGCCGTCGCCACCAGATTCGCCACCAGCAGGACCAGCAGTTCGAGATGCTTCGACGCACCGGGCGCCCAACTGTGCAGCATCAGCAGCGAGCCGGCGGTCACCGCCCAGCCGAACGCGAAGATCCCCAGTCCGAACGCCTGATGTTTGACGGCGTTCTCGCTGCCGCGCACACCGAAACTGAACCAGCGGTTGACCGCCGTGTTGAACACCGCCGAAATACCCAGTGCCAGAAAGTTGGACACCTGCGCACCGACCAGCGCGTGCAGCATCAGGTACAGCACCGCGTACACGAGCGTCGACGCCACACCCACCACACAGAACCGGGCCAGTTGCCCGCTCAGCCCGAACGGAACCCCGTCGACACGCGGTCCGGGATGCCGGGACCGGCCGATGCTCGCCCGCAGTTCGGCGACGGGCAGACTGCCGTCGACGAGCGCTTTACCCACGCGGGCACAGCCTTTGAGGTCGGCCATCGCGGTGGCGACGATGTCGACGCTGCTGTCGGGGTCATCGATCCAGTCGACCGGGACCTCGGCGATCCGCAGCCCGATCCGTTCGGCCACCACGAGCAGTTCGGTGTCGAAGAACCACCCGGTGTCCTCGACGTACGGCAGCAGTTGCCGCGCGATGTCGGTGCGCATCGCCTTGAACCCGCACTGGGCGTCGGAGAACTTGGCCCGCATAGCGGTGCGCAGGATGAGATTGTATGAGCGGGAGATGAATTCGCGCTTCATACCGCGTTCCACCCGCGACCCGTTGGACAGCCGGGAACCGATCGCGATATCCGAGTGGCCCGAGATCAGCGGCGCGATCAGCGGGATGAGGGCGTTCAGGTCGGTCGACAGGTCGACGTCGCAGTAGGCGACGATGTCGGCGTCGCTTTCGCGCCACACCGCGTTGAGCGCCCGGCCGCGGCCTTTCTCCTCGAGGTGGACCACCCGCAGCCCGGCGATGCTCCGGGTGAGCTGCACGGCCCGCTGCACGGTCTCGTCGGTGCTCGCGTTGTCGGCGACGGTGATCCGCGCCGGGTACGGCACGTGGGTGCGCAGGTGCGCGTCGAGCCGGCGGACGGCGTCGACGATGTCGTCCTGCTCGTTGTAGACCGGGATCACGATGTCGAGGGTCGGGTGTGGTTGCGAGGTATCGGCCAGCGTGTGCACCGTCGAGGCGGGGCGACCGAGGGTGTCTGTCGTCATGTCATACAGAGTGCGGGCCGAAACTGGGACAGCTCCCGTTTCTGGCTGTCAGGTTCCTGTCAACGCGAACATCGGGTTTCCCCAGGTCACAGAGTCCGGCCCCGGCGGCGAGCGGCGGATCTCACCGACCGGGGTCAGCAGAATCTGTGGACAACTGATTCGTTGTCCACAGATCGGAAGCCCCTGGGTCCATCGGGACGGAAGACGTCCGACCCTCCCGATAGCGTGGACCCATGTCCCCCGACGCGACCCCGCCCACCCCGAACCCACCCGCCCTGACCGGTGACCAGCTGCGGATCGCCGACACGGTCATCGGCGCCCTTGCCGGCGACGGCGCCCACCTGCGGCCCGACCAGTTGCGGGCGGTGTCGGCGCTGGTCCATCCGGGCGCCCGGGTGCTCGTCGTGCAGGCCACCGGCTGGGGCAAGTCCGCCGTGTACTGGACGGCCACGGCCATCGGCCGGGCCGCCGGACGGGGCCCGACGCTCATCGTGTCCCCGCTGCTGTCGCTGATGCGCGATCAGGTGGCGGCGGCCGGACGAGCCGGGCTGCGGGCAGCCACCCTGAACTCTTCCAACTTCGGTGACTGGGAGGTCGTCGAGAACGACCTGCGCTCAGGTGATCTCGATGTTCTCCTGGTGTCTCCGGAACGCCTGGCGAACCCGGGTTTCGGCAGGCGGGTACTGGACGATCTCAGTGGGCATCTCGGCCTGCTGGTGATCGATGAGGCGCACGCGATCTCGGACTGGGGCCACGACTTCCGGCCCGACTACCGCCGAGTCTCCGATGTCTTACGAAATGCCGAATCTTCGACTCCGGTGCTGGCCACGACCGCCACCGCCAATGCCCGCGTCACCGCCGACGTGGCCGGGCAACTCGGCACCGACACCCTGGTCCTGCGCGGACCGCTGGCACGAAAATCCCTGCACCTGAACGTCATCGACGGACTTTCCCCGATGCAGCGGTACGCCTGGACCGCACGCGGCCTGCCCGCGCTGCCGGGTTCGGGCATCGTCTATGTGCTCACCGTCGCCGACGCCGACCGGCTCGTCGAGGCGATCCGGTCGGTACAGGGCCCCGACTATCCGGTGGCCGCCTACACCGGCCAGCTCGACGCCGAGCGTCGCCACGCACTCGAAGATGCCCTGCTGCGCAACGAGATCAAGGCCCTGGTGGCCACCTCGGCACTCGGCATGGGCTACGACAAACCCGATCTCGGCTTCGTGGTGCACGTCGGCGCACCGGCCTCGCCGGTGTCGTACTACCAGCAGGTGGGCCGCGCCGGCCGCGCCCTCGACGACGCCGTCGTGGTGCTGCTGTCGTCGTCGTCCGACGACCGGATCTGGGAGTACTTCGCCACCGCCACCATCCCCGACCCGGACAAGATGACGCGGCTTCTCGATGCCCTGAACGCGGCCGGTGAACCGCAGTCGGTGCCGGCCCTCGAATCGTCGACGGGATTGCGCCGCACCAAGATCGACCTGATGCTCAAACAGCTCGCCGTCGACGGGGCCACCGAACGCACCCCCGACGGCTGGGTGGCGACGGGAGCGCCGTGGTCGTACGACGCCGAACATTACGACGGGGTGGTGGCGGTGCGCCGCCGCGAGGCCGACATCATGCGTGCCTACGTCCACGGCCGATCGTGCCTGATGACACTGCTCACCGAGTCGCTGGACGACCCGCAATCGGCGGCATGCGGGCGATGTTCGGTATGCCGGGGCGGCCTGACCGACGGCCTGCCCGCGGGCACCGACGACGAGGACGTACGCGCCGTCACCGCCACCCTGCGCCGCGCCGCTCTCACCCTGGAACCGCGAAAGATGTGGCCGGGCGGCATATTCGGAGTGCGGGGCAAGATCCCCGCGCAGCTGATGGCCGAACCGGGCCGCATCCTCGCCCACGCCGACGCACCGGAATGGACAGACGTCCTGTCCGGTGCCCGCGACGGCGACGAGGCCGCGGTCGCCGAACTGGCCGACGCCGCGGTCGCCGCGCTGGCCCCGTGGGGACGCGAGTCGGGCATCCGCCCCGACGTCATCGTCTCGCTGCGCCTGACCGGCACCACCATCGCCGAAACCCTCGCCACCCGGCTGCGCGAGGTCGGCAGGCGCGGCGGCGGCGCCTACCCGGTCGGCCCCGGTGAGCCTCCGGGCGACGCGACCGGCGCCGTCGAGGCGGCCCACTGGCGCGAACGTCTGCGCAACCCACCGGTCGCCGACGGTCAGGCGGTGCTCCTCGTCGTCGACGCCTCCACTTCCGGCTGGCCGATCACCATCGCGGCGGCGGCACTACGGGAGGCCGGCGCCACCGCCGTCCTGCCACTGCTCGTCCACCGGACCGTCGGCTGACGCCCGGCGACATGCGGATCAGTCGGGCACGTTCTCCCGGTACCCGTGGTCGATGAGGCTCTGCCGGATCTTGGCGGCATGCTCATCGAGCACCTCGGGCGCCACATCCTTCTGGGCGTTGGTGAGGTCGAATGCCGCCATCGACACCGCCGGGAACACGTGCAGGTGCACGTGCGGAACCTCGAGACCGGCGATCAGCATTCCCATGCGGGGTGCGCCGAAGGCGTCCTTGACGGCCCGGCCCACCTTCTGCGCGACGTCGGACAGGTGGGTGAAGGTGGCTGTGTCGATCTGCTCCCAGTGGTCGATCTCCTTGCGCGGGATCACCAGCACGTGCCCGGGGGTGACCGGTTCGATCGTCAGGAACGCGACGGCCTGGCCGTCCTTCCACACGAACCGCCCGGGGAGGTCGCCGTTGATGATGTGCGTGAATACCGTTGCCATGGCAAGTAAGTCTATTGCTCCGGGCCGCCGGTGCCCCGTCGTTGCCGGACGAACGGGACCAACGTCCATCCGCCCGACGCCGGCCGTTCACCGGGGGGCGCCGGCGCGGATCTCAGATCAGGCCGCCTCGCGCGGCAGCCGCACCCAGAACCGAGCCCCCTGGCCGGGTGTCGAATCCACCCCGACGGTGCCGCCGTGCGCGGCGACCAGCGCCGCCACGATCGACAGGCCGAGCCCACTGCCACCGCCCTCGCCGCGATGACGGGAGGCGTCGCCACGGTAGAAGCGTTCGAACACCTTCGACACCTCTTCTTCGGTGAGGCCGTTGCCGGTGTCGGTCACCGACAGCACCACGTGCGCCGCGTCGTCGGCGCCGATGCCGACGGTGATGGTCGCCTCCGGTGGGGTGTGCGCGATCGCGTTGTTGATCAGGTTGCGCAGCACCTGCATGAGCCGGTTGACGTCGCCGGCCACCACCGGCGGCTCGTCCATCGGCTCGACCCGCACCCCGATATCGCGTTGCGGGGCCGCGGCACGGGCCGAGTGCACCGCGTCGGTCACCAGCGACAACAGGTCGATCTGGCCGGACTGCAGCGGCCGGTGCGCGTCTAGCCGGGCCAGCATCAGCAGGTCCTCGACCAGCAGTTTCATCCGCTCGGCCTCGGTGTCGATGCGGCCCATCGCGTCGTCGGAGGGCACCGCGCCCTGCTTGTACAGTTCCCCGAAACCCTTGATCGAGGTGAGCGGGGTCCGCAGTTCGTGGCTGGCGTCGGTGATGAACCGGCGCATCGTCTCCTCGGACTCGCGGGCCTGCCGCTCGGAGGCCTCGGTGGCGGCGAACGCCCGCTGGATGTGCCCGAGCATGGTGTTCAGCGACGCCGACAGGCTGCCCACCTCGGTGTTGGCCGGCACCGGCGGCACCCGCATCGTGAGGTTGCCGTCGGCGATGGCGTGGGCGGTCTCCTCGACCCGGCGCAGCGGCCGCAGGCCGGCCCGCACCAGCAGGTAGCTGAGCACCCCGATGACCACGACGACCACCCCGCCGATGCCCACCTGCAACCAGATGAGCCGGGACACTGTCGATTCGATGTCGGACATCGGGGTGGCCACCACCGACTCGGCGTCGCCGGCGACCCGTTTGACCACCCGCCAGCGCGGACCGTCACCGTCCTCGGACGACACGGTCACCGGCCCGGTGTCGTCGTCGCCGAGCCCTGACAGGTCGGGACTGTGCGAGTAGCCCGCGTCGTCGCCGTAGACGGTGCCGGCCGCGGTGACCAGACGGGAGTAGTAGCGCGACGGTGGGCGCCGCGGACCCGGCATGTTGCCGAATCCGTCGTCGCGGATGGGCCGCGCCCACGTCTCGATCGCGTTGCGCAGCCCGCTGTCGGTGCGGGAGATCAGATCCGAACGCATCGCACCGGTGACCGCGAAACCCGACACCGCCAGCCCGGCCACCACCAGCACCAGCGTCAGCGCGACCAATGAGACACGCAGCGGCACATGATGGATCGGCGTGAACCGGGTGATCTCGGGGCCGTCGGTCACCACCGCGGACATCAGTCTCTCGGCTCCCGCATCACGTAGCCGACGCCGCGCAGGGTGTGGATGAGGCGCTTGTCGCCGTTGTCGAGTTTGCGCCGCAGGTACGACACATACGACTCGACGACATTGACCTCACCCCCGAAGTCGTAGTTCCACACGTGATCGAGGATGCGCGGCTTGGACAGCACGGTCCCGGCGTTCACCATGAAGTAGCGCAGCAGCGTGAACTCGGTCGGCGACAGCGCCACCAGTTCGCCGGCCTTCCACACCTCGTGCGTCTCGTCGTCGAGCACGATGTCGGCGAAGGTGATCCGCGAGGACTTCTTGCTCTGCTCGGTGGCCCCGGACCGGCGCAGCAGCACCTGGATCCGCGCCACCACCTCTTCGAGGCTGAACGGCTTGGTGACGTAGTCGTCGCCGCCGATCGTCAGACCGTTGATCTTGTCCTCGACGGTGTCGCGCGCCGACAGGAACAGCGCGGGCGCCTCGACACCGTCGGCGCGCAGCCGGCGCAGCAGGCCGAAGCCGTCCATCCCCGGCATCATCACGTCCAGGATCAGCACGTCGGGCGCGAAGGTGCGGCAGGTGTCGATAGCCGCGGGACCGTTCGCCGCGGTTACCACCTCGTACCCCTGGAACTTCAGCGACACCTTCAGCAACTCGCGGATATTGTCCTCGTCGTCGACGACCAGGACGCGCGCCTTCTCATCCGCTGCCGCCCCACGCTCATCCACCATTGCCGTCACACCGTTCCGTTTCCCAGTCTCCATAAGACCACCCGGCTTTGTCATAACTATGAGGATGCTCGGGGTTCCCTGTGTCGCGCTGGATGCTTCCTGTCAGTCTCCTGTGAACCGTTCGCACTGTTCGCCGGTTACGCGGGCGGTGCGGCGATCGCCTCGATCTCCACGACCTGTTCGTCGTAGGGCAGCACGGTGACCCCGACGACGATCGCGGGCGGCGCACCGTCGGTGAACGAGGCCAGCACCTCCTCCCACGACACGTACAGGTCGGCCTGCAGGTGTTCGGCGACGTACACGGTCAGCTTGGCGACGTCGGCGAAACCCGCCCCGTGGCCGGCCAGCACGGTGCGCAGGTTGGCCAGGCACTGCCGGGTCTGCCCGACGACATCGCGCGGGGCCACCACCTCCCCGTCCGGGCCGAGCGGGGCGATTCCGGCGGTGAAGATCATCGGTCCCGCCGATACCGCTGTGCTGTAAGGAAATCCGCCGTCGAACAGGCCTTCGGGCCTACCATGCTGCACTCGTGACATGTGCGTCATCCTAGTGAGCACGACGGCTCGAACCGGGGACCGAAACGGCACACGGCCCGGCGCGATGACGCGCCGGGCCGTGTGCCGTTGTGTTGTTGTGCGTGGTTTAGACCCGCACCTGGTCGGCGACGGTGCGAAGCTTGTGCCGGGCCAGCGCCAGGTTGGCGGTGGCGCGGTTGAGCACGAAGTAGATGAACAGGCCCGCGGTGCCGCCGTCACGCAGCACGTTGATCAGGTGGTACTGCTTGTCGAGGGTGATCAGGACGTCCTCGAGGCCACCGCTGATACCGAGATCGTTCATGGTGCGCAGCTTGGCTCGGACCACGTTCGAGTTGCCGGCGGCGGCGATCTCCAGGTCGAATCCGGGGTTGCCACCGGCAGCCAGCACCATGCCGCTGTCGAGGTCGACCACCGCGGCGCCCATCGCGCCGTCGACCGCGAGAAGGTCGGCGATCGAGTCATCGAGTCTTGCCATGTTGTCTGCTCCTATCGCGGCACCGTCGGCCGCTGAGTCATCGCGCGACGCTTCTGCCGGGGGCGATGGTTGTTCCTGCTGTGTCACGCCTGTAGCCGACGCATGCCGGGGCATGCTGATGGGCAACTCGCGCATTGTGCTCTCAAAGATGTATGGATCACCGCCGCCCGCATGCGCCCCGCCCCCGGTGGGAGCGCCGACACCGGTCGACCTGCCCGGCACATACCGGTACGGCGGAGCCTCGGCGGTACCCGTTGGGCGCGCCGAAGAGTGTTCCGGCCCAATTTGATCGTTGACCACTGATCACATTCCTCCGGAAAACCTTTACTGGGCCACATTTTGAGTACGGCGAACTATACCAAGACCTATGTCACAAAGATATCTGAATGTGACCTGTTTTTACTTTCTTACAGCAAAGAATATTTCATAAACAAAAGTTCCGCAGAGTCCGGCGGAGACCAGGGGGATCATCACGGTGAGTGGACGCACGGTGACGGGAAACACCGAAACCCCGGCCGAGGTGGCGACGAAACACCATCTGGACCGGGGTCTTCGGAGCCCCCTGTCGGGATTGAACCGACGACCGCTCGCTTACAAGGCGAGTGCTCTACCACTGAGCTAAGGAGGCATGCGTGCTGCCCGAGTATATCCAGCGTTCCCTGCGCCGGATCACCGGCACCCGCCAGGCGACGATCGACACCATCGAGCCCGGCACGATCGCGGTCTCCCCCCGCCGGCCCATCGACAGGTTCGACGTCGGCGCCATCACCGAGGTCCTCGACCTGGCCACCAAGATCGGTGCGGTGCTGCTCGACTCGGGCACTTCCGCCCGCGACACCCAGGCACAGGTGGAGTTCGTCGCCGGTGCCTACGGCATCGAGGACGTCGACGTCGACGTCACCTACAACAGGATCATGGTCAGCGCCCGCCGCGGCGCGACGCTGCCCCCGATCACGACCATGCAGCAGGTCGACTACCGGTCCCTCGACTTCACCCGGCTCGCCGACATCGACCGGCTGATCCGGCACATCCGCAACTCCGGGATCACACCGTCGACGGCGCACCGGATGGTCGACAAGATCGTCGCGGCACCACACCCGTACCCACACTGGGTGTCCACCTGCGCGTGGGGCGCGATGGCCTCGGGCGTCTCGCTGCTGCTCGGCGGCGGGCTCCTCGTCGCCGTGGTGACCTTCCTGACCACCGTGGTGATCGTCGCGGTCAACCGGCGGATCAACCGGCTGGGCACGCCCGTCTTCTTCCAGCAGGTGCTCGGCGGCTTCATCGCGGTGGTTCCCGCGGCCGTCATCTCCGAACTCTCCGACCGGCTCGGCGTGCATATGGTGCCGTCCCAGGTGATCGCTGCGGGCATCGTCGTGCTGCTGTCGGGATTGCCGCTGGTCGGGTCGTTGCAGGATGCGATCACCGGCGCCCCGATCACCGGCGTCGCCCGGTTCTTCGAACTGTTGCTGATGACAGCGGGCATCATCGCCGGCGTCGGCACCGCGATCCGGGTGCTCGAGGGCGTCGGCATCTACCTGCCCACCCTCACCACCCTCACCCGGTTCGACGCGGTGGACCTACCGATCCAGGTGGCCGGCGGCGCGATCGCCTCCGCCGCGTACGCGGTCGCCAGCTACGCCGAGCTCCGGGCGGCACCGGTCGCCTTCCTCAGCGGTGCGATCGGTTCGGCAATCGCGCTCGGCGTGCTGCTGTGGGCACCGGTCGGACCGGTGATCGCCGACGGGATCGCCGCGGTCCTGGTCGGGCTGGTCGGCGGTCTGCTGGCCCGCCGCGCGCTCACCCCGCCGCAGGTGGTGGCGGTCGCCGGCATCACCCCGCTGCTGCCCGGTCTCGCCGTCTACCGCGGACTGTACGGCCTGCTCAGCGAGCAGACCCTCAGCGGCATCACCTGGATGGCCAGTGCGCTGGGCATCGGCTGCGCGCTCGCCGCCGGGGTCACCCTCGGCGAGTTCATCGCCCGGACACTGCGCCGGCCGTCGTTCCTGCGCGAGGACCACCCGCACACCTGGGGCAGCGGGCGCAGGAGACGGCGATCGGGCGGGTAGAATCGGGCACAATGCCGACGGCCGTCACCACCGGGACCGGTCCGCCGCGTACCAGATAGTCGAGCCACGATAAGGACGTCATGCCTCCCAAGACCACCGCCGCCGACCTCACCGACGAAGAGCTGGAGCCGGTAGCCGACGAGACCGCCAACTCCGCCCGCCGCGTCGTCGCCGCGTACGCCAACGACGCCGACGAGTGCCGGATGCTGCTGTCGATGCTGGGTATCGCTCCGGGCGAGACTGCCTGACCCCCGACGTGAGCCCCGACAGCGCGGTTGACGGCAGCGGTACCCCGGCCGACGGGCCGGGAGCGGATTTCGTCGCAGCAGATTTTGTAGTGGTGGCCAACCGGCTGCCCGTCGACAAGGTGGTCGGCGACGACGGCACCGTCACCTGGCGGCGCAGCCCCGGTGGTCTGGTCACCGCGCTCGAACCGATCCTGCGCCAACACACGGGCGCGTGGGTCGGGTGGTCGGGTATCGCCGACTCCGACGACAACCCCGACATCGAGGGCATCGACATCCACGCGGTGCCGCTGTCGACGCAGGAGATCGCCGAGTATTACGAGGGCTTCTCCAACGCCACCCTGTGGCCGCTGTACCACGACGTCATCGTCAAACCCGAGTATCACCGCGAATGGTGGAACACCTATGTGGAGGTGAACCGCCGCTTCGCCGAGGCCACCTCGAAGGCCGCGGCCCCCGGCGCACTGGTGTGGGTGCAGGACTACCAGCTCCAGCTGGTACCCAAGATGCTGCGGATGCTGCGCCCCGATCTGCGGATCGGATTCTTCCTGCACATCCCGTTCCCACCGATCGAGCTGTTCCTGCAGAACCCGTGGCGCACCGAGATCGTCGAGGGTCTGCTCGGCGCCGACCTGATCGGTTTCCATCTGCCCGGCGGTGCGCAGAACTTCCTGTACCTGGCGCGGCGGCTCGCCGGTCAGGCCACCAGCAAGGGCACCGTCGGCGTGCGGTCCCGGTTCGGTGTGGTGCAGGTCGGCTTCCGCACGGTCCGGGTGGGTGCCTTCCCCATCTCCATCGACTCCGGTGAGCTCGACGCCAAGGCCCGTTCCAAGGCGATCCGCGCCCGCGCCGCCGAGATCCGCGCGGAGCTCGGCAACCCCAAGACGATCCTGCTGGGGGTCGACCGCCTCGACTACACCAAGGGCATCGACGTCCGGCTCAAGGCGCTGTCGGAGTTGCTCGCCGAGAAGCGCCTCGACCCGCACGACACGGTGATGGTGCAGCTGGCCACTCCGAGCCGCGAACGCGTCGACAGTTATATCCAGATGCGGGCCGGCATCGAGCAATTGGTGGGCAACATCAACGGCAATTTCGCGCAGGTCGGTCAGCCCGTCGTGCAGTATCTGCACCGGCCGGTCCCCCGCGACGACCTGATAGCCTTCTTCGTCGCCGCCGACGTCATGCTGGTCACCCCGCTGCGCGACGGCATGAACCTGGTGGCCAAGGAGTACGTCGCCTGCCGCAACGATCTCGGCGGCGCCCTGGTGCTCAGTGAATTCACCGGCGCCGCAGCCGAACTCAAATCCGCCTATCAGGCCAACCCGTACGACCTCGACGGGGTGAAGGACGCCATCGAGGCCGCGGTGACGCAGACCGAGCAGGAGGGCCGCCGCCGCATGCGGGTCCTGCGCCGCCAGGTGCTCACCCACGACGTCGACAAGTGGGCGCGCAGCTTCCTCGGCACCCTCGCCGAGCAGCCCAGCACCACCCCGTCCGGCGGTCGCGGGGTCGAGCTCGTACCGCCCACCAAGGACGATGAGTCTTGAGCGACAACACTATCGAGGAACCCCTGCGGTCGGCCCTGGTCACCGCCGCGGCCGCCCCGCACCTGCTCGTGGCCTCCGACTACGACGGCGTGCTCTCCCCCATCGTGTCGCAACCCGAGGACGCGGTCCCCAATCCCGCCTCCGTCGCCGCCATCGAATCGGCCGCGGCACTGCCGGATACGTCGGCGGCGGTGGTGTCGGGCCGGGCGCTCACCGATCTGTCGCTGCGCTCCGGGCTGCCCGTCGACGGCCCGGTGACCCTCATCGGCAGTCACGGCACCGAGTCCAGCACCGGCTTCATCACCGAGATCACCGACGGCCACCGCGCCCTCCTGGACCGGATAATCACCGAATTCAGCTCCGTCGCAGCCGATTATCCGGGCGTGCGGGTCGAACCCAAACCCATCAGCGTCGCCCTGCACGTACGCAACGCCTCCCCCGCCGCTGCCGACGCCGCCCTGAACCGGGCCCGTGCCGGCGCCGCATCCTGGGACGGCGTGGAGGCCACCGAGGGCAAGGCCGTCATCGAGCTGGCCGTCATCGCGACCTCCAAAGGTCATGCCCTGGACGCACTCCGGGCCCGCACCGGCGCCGACGTGGTCCTCTATCTCGGCGACGACGTCACCGACGAGAAGGCCTTCGCCCACCTCGGCGATTCCGACGTCTCCATCAAGGTCGGCGACGGCGCCACCATCGCCCGCCACCGCATCCCCGACACCGACACCGTCGCAACGGTTCTCGACTTCCTGGTCACCTTACGACAATCATCGTGATCCCTGAGCCCGAAGCGACAAAGGAGCGAGAGACGCGTTGGGTCCGGCGACCTTTCGACACCTGACGCCACCACGCCGGATCCCCACCCCACACCCCCATCACGCAATCGACACCCGGACCCGCCCGTCGTCACACGGCAACGGATCCGGCGAACTCGCCGTCACCCAGTACGAGTTGAGCGTGATCGACCCGCCGTGGTTCTCCAGGAACGCGATGTCGGCGGCATCGCGCCCGGTGGCGATCCGCACCATCGCCTGCCGCGGCGCGAGTCCGGTGGCGTCCACCACCACCCATTCCCCGTCGATGATCGCCTCGGTGACGGCGTGAAAGTCCATCGGAGTGCACCCCGGCGCGTACACGGCCACAGCCCGGGCAGGGATGTTGAGCGCCCGCAGCAATGCGACGGTCAGGTGCGCGTAGTCGCGGCACACCCCGGCCCCGGCCATCAGGGTGTCGGCGGCGCTGTCGATAGGGTCGCTGGTGCCCGGGATGTACTGGGTGTGCGTACCCACGAAAGAGACCACCTGATCGAGCAGCTCGACGCGCGGACGCTCCGCGTCGAACCGGCTGGACACGAATCCGTAGAAGGTGTCCGATTCGGCATATCGGCTGGGGCGCAAGTAGGTCGAGGAGTCGAGCGCCGTCGCCGGCATGGGTGCGGCCGGCTGGGTGATCTGCGCCCAGTAGTCGATCGACACCAGCCCGCCGCCGGCCCAGAACCGGTGGATGCGGGTGCCCACCGCGTCGACGATCTCCTCCGGCATCACCGGCGTCCCGGCGACGACGACACTGAGCCGTTCCCGGAGCAGGATGCCCGGCACCTGCGCGACCGCGATCCGCATCTCGATTTCGCAGGGCGCGGCCACAAACACCTCGAGGGTGGCCGACACGTCACGCTGGGCGATCATGGCATAACGGTAGGGGATAGTCGGCAATAGCGGGCGCTGGGCGCCGATACTCAGACGACGGCGGCGAACTCGGACCGTCCCGACGCGACACGCGACACCGGAGGCGATTCACACCACGGCCGCGACGGGATCCGCGTACAACACGCTCAGCGCCACCACCACCGCGGCGCTTTCCTGAACCCGCACACCGAATCTCGACGGAGCGATCTCCAACGGCCACGACACCGCGGTCGCCGAGTTGAACGCCGCCTGCACCGGGGCGAGCCCGTCAGGATGGGCGGCGAACGCCTCCCCGGCCACCACGATCGAATCCGGGTTGATCACATCACGCAACAACGCCACGGACTCACCGAGCACCCGAGCCCGCTCGTCGACGATCGGCGAGGCGGTGATGGGGATGCCGCGCAGCTCCGACGCGGTACGCGCAGCACCCCGCCCGATCACCTGCTGCAGCCGGGCGTACCCACCGGCGATGACCGGCGCGTTCACCGGAAGGTGCGCGATGGTGCCCGCCCCACGCGCCGGCACATGGACCCGGCCGTCGATAGTGAGCGCCGCACCGGCGGTTTCACGCGCATAGATAAAAAGTCCCGAACCGCCGTCGACGCGGGTGTGGGTGAGCAGCAGTTCGGCCGCTGCCATGGCCTCGACGTGCTCGCACACCGACACCGGAACACCGAGGGTGCGGGCCAGCACGGGCCCCACCTCGGCGCCCCGCCAGCCGAGCACGGGATGATCGACGACACCGGTCTCGACGTCGACGGTCCCACCGATCGCGGCGCCGCCCCACAACAACCGCCGCCCGCTGAACCGGTCGGCGAGTTCCTTCAACTGGGTGCACAGCGCCTCGACGGCGGTCCGCGTCGGACCGGCCGGGGTGGCCACGGCGTGGCTGTACAGGGTACGTCCACCCAGGTCGGCGATGGCGAGCACGCTGCGCCGGGCACCGACGTGGATACCGGCCACGCACAGCGAGTCGCGGTCGAGGGTCAGCGGATTCTTGGGCCGTCCGATGGCTCCGGGATCGCACAGGTCGGGCCGTTCGACGATGAGCCCCGACGCGGCGAGCGCATGCACCTGACGGTTCACGGTGGCCGCCGACAGACCGGTCGAGGCGACCAACTGATCACGGGTCACCGGCCCGGACACCCGGACGCCCTGGAGCACGGCCGCCGCGGGAATGGTGGTCAACTGCAGCGTTGCAGGGACGACGGGTGGCGACATGAGACGAATCTAGCAGCGGCGCAGCACTAAACTCGGATTCCATGAGTGCGAACGCAGGGTCAGAATCAGCAGGATTGAATGTCGGGGCGGACGGCCGCAAGATCGCGGTGGTGACCGGCGCGAGTTCGGGGATCGGTGCGGCCACGGCCCGCGTGCTCGCCGCGCAGGGCTATCACGTCGTGGTCGGTGCCCGCCGCGTCGACCGGATCGCGGCGCTCGCCGCCGAGATCGGCGGCACCGGCAGGCAACTCGATGTCACCGACGAGGCGTCGGTCGCCGCGTTCGTCGAGGGCCTCGACCGGATCGACGTGCTCGTCAACAACGCCGGCGGTGCGAAGGGTCTCGCGTCGGTGGCCGAGGCCGATCTCGACGACTGGCGCTGGATGTGGGAGACCAATGTGGTGGGCACGCTGCGGTTGACCCAGACGTTGCTTCCGGCCCTGATCGCCTCCGGCGACGGCCTGATCGTCACGGTCACCTCGATCGCCGCGCTCGATGTCTACGACAACGGCGGCGGCTACACCTCCGCCAAGCACGCCCAGGGCGTGCTGCACCGTACCCTACGCTACGAGCTGCTCGGAAAACCGGTGCGGCTCACCGAGATCTGCCCCGGCATGGTGGAGACGGAGTTCTCGCTGGTGCGTTTCGACGGCGATCAGGAACGCGCCGACGCCACCTACCAGGGTCTGACCCCGCTCACCGCGGAGGACGTCGCCGAGGTCATCGGTTTCGCCGCCTCGCGTCCCCCGCACGTCAACCTCGACCAGATCATTCTCAAACCCCGCGACCAGGCCTCGGCCCGCCGCAACGTCCGCACGGGCTAGTCACAATTTCCCTCAGCGGGGAGCGACGCTGCGCGGGGCGCCGCTGGGGGTGGCCGGGACCGTGATGTCCCGCGCCTGCCCGGTGATCGCCGACATCCCGGTCCACTGGTCCCAGTCGAAGATCCAGTCGAAGATGTCGCCGTCGGCCTCCGACAGGTTGATCCGGGTTCCGGTCACCTCGACCGGATCGCCGTACACGGCGGTCTGGAAATACTGCTGCGCGTTCTCCAGCGACAGATTGATGCAGCCGTTGGTGACATTCGACGATCCTTGCACCCCAACGGTTTGCGGGTTGGCGTGGATGAATTCGCCGTTGTTGGAGATCCGCACCGCCCAGCGCTCGCGGACATTGAAGTATCCGGCGGCCGGGTTGGTCATGGCGAAATCCTCGTATTTCTCGGTGACCACGTGAATGCCGCTGCGGGTGACATTGCGGTCGAGGTCGCCCTCGCCGTAACTGCACGGCAGGGTCATCAGTGTGGCGCCGTCCCGGATCACCACGATCTGGTGCGACGACGCCTCGGCCTTCACGATCTGCGACCGGCCGATGGCGAAGTCGCTGGTCATGTCGGCGGCGCCGTACAGTCCCTCACCCATCTGGAGGCCGTACAGCTTGGCGTCGAGGTGGATCTTGGTGCCCGGCTGCCAGTACTCCCGCGGCCGCCAGTGCACCCGGGATCCGTTGTCCTCGCCGAGCCACGCCCAGCTGCCCTCGGTCTCGGGTGTGGTGGTGACCTTGAGGACCTTCTCGACGGCCGCCTTGTCCTCGACGGTGCTGTCGAACTTGAGGATGAGCGAGGCGGCGATCCCCACTTCCTGGCCGTCGGCGACGTTGATGACCACGTTGGCCTGCGCGGCGGGGCTGAGGGTGGTGAACTTGCCGTGCACCCGAACCACCAGTTGGTCGGATCCGACGGCGGTGCCCTGCCAGGTGTAAGTGGATCCGTAGCCGAGGGGCTCGGTGATCGAGTACGTCGTGCGGTCCTCGGACAGCGTGCCTGCGACCGCTTTGCCCTGTGGGTTCAGCAGTTTCACGTCGGGGTTGAGCGTGCCCTTGTTCGCCTTGACCGAGAACTCGACGGTCGGGTTGGGTGCCACGGGGGACGCCAGGTCCGGGCTGTAGGTGAGCGATACCTTCGGTTTTTTCGGGCCCGAGTCCTTATTGTCCGATCCGGTACCGCATGCCGCGACGAGTCCTGCCGCACCGAGCGCCGCTGCGACCAGCACAGTCCGGCGGTTCGGTTGAAACTGCCTATTCACCTCACCAAATCTACCGTCCGGCAAGGCTCCATACATGCCATGTGCTGTCCGGCACCGCGGTCACGGCACGAACAGCACCTCGTTGGTGATGTCGGTGCAGGAAACCCTGTACCCGAACGAATCCGCGCGGTTCATCTCATCAACGCCATAGGTGCTGCAGTAGACGTCGAACTGGTCGAGGTGCACCAGGGCGGTGTTGTCGCCGTACTGGCGTTCGGTCAGATCGGTGAAGTACTGCCTGGTCATCGCCACAGCCTCCAGACAGTCGAAGTCGTGGCCGCGGTGAATCTCGACGCTCCCCTCACCCCACGGGGAGTCGAGCCTGCCGCAGCCGGTGAACGCGCCGGACGACTCGGTGGCGAGTCCGATGTCAGGCACCGAGCCCGAATCCCCGCCGGACGGCGGCGCCCCGATCCCCGCGCAGACCGCGCACAGGCACAGTCCGGTCGCGGCGGTCGCCGCTAAGGCAAGGCCGGTGATCCGCGTAGACATGGCAACCTCCAACAGCCGATGCGAGATCTCATGCTTCGACGGTAGGAAGGCGAGAGGGCGTACACACGAGTAGCCGACTACGCGAATGACACCGCCGCACTACGTGGATCGCGGCGCCGGCTATTCGGCGAAGCCGTCGAGGACCGCACGCGAGGACGACAGGCCTAGGCGGGTGGCGCCGGCGTCGATGAGCGCGGCGGCGAACTCGGCGGTGCGGATACCGCCGGACGCCTTGATCTCGGCCTCGTCGCCGACGGCGTCGCGCATCAGCCCGACCGCCTCGACGCTCGCCCCGCCGAGCGGGTGGAAGCCGGTGGAGGTCTTGACGTAGTTGGCGCCGGCGGTCACGGCGCGCTTGCACACCTGCGTGACGGCGTCGGGACCGGCGAGTTCGAGCAGTGCCGCCGATTCGATGATCACCTTGAGGACCTTCTCCCTGCCGATGGCCTCACGGACGGTCAGGATGTCGGCGAACACCTCGTCGTAGCGGCCGTCGACGGCGGCACCCACGTCGATCACCATGTCGATCTCGTCGGCGCCGGTGTCCACGGCCAGCCGCGCCTCGGCCCCCTTGACCAGCGAATGATGCTTGCCCGACGGGAATCCGGCGACGACGCAGGTGTTCATGATCCCGGTGTCGATGGGCAGCATCGACGGTGACAGGCACACCGCGTACACCCCGAGATCGATGGCCTCGGCGATGGTGGCCTCGGCGTCGACGCGGGTGGCTTCCGGCTTGAGCAGCGTGTGGTCGACGATGGCCGCCACGTCGCGGCGCGGGTAGCGGGTGATGAGCTCGGTGTTCGTCCCTGGGAGGTCGGTGTTTGTCACACCGTCGAGCTTGGCACACTTGACGATGTGACTTCATCTTCCGGCGACCACCGCTACGTCCTGACTCTCGGCTGTCCCGACACGACGGGCATCGTCGCCCGGATCTCCGGTTTCCTCACCGACATCGGCGGCTGGATCACCGAGGCCGGCTACCACTCCGACCCCGACTCGGGCTGGTTCTTCACCCGGCAGGCGATCCGCGCCGACGCCGTGACGCTGACCCGCGACGAGATCGCCGCCCGGTTCAAGGCCGAGGTGGGCGACCCGCTCAACGCCGAATGGAAGCTCACCGACACCGCCGTCGGCAAGTCGGCGGTGCTGCTGGTCAGCAAGGAATCACACTGCCTCGTCGACCTGCTGGGCCGCGCCCACCGCGGGGAGCTGCCCGCGACGATCAGCGCCGTCGTCGGCAATCACGCCGACCTGGGCGAACTGACCGAGCGGTTCGGGATACCGTTCCACCACGTCCCGTTCTCCCCCGACCGCAAGGCCGAGTCGTTCGCGCGGGTGGCGGGCATCGTCGACGGCTACCACCCGGATGCGGTGGTCCTGGCCCGGTTCATGCAGATCCTGCCGCCCACCCTGTGTGAGTCGTGGGCCGGCCGCGCCCTCAACATCCACCACAGCTTCCTGCCGAGCTTCGTCGGCGCCCGCCCCTACCATCAGGCCTTCGCCCGCGGCGTCAAACTGATCGGCGCCACCTGCCACTACGTGACCGCCGACCTCGACGCCGGCCCGATCATCGAGCAGGACGTCATCCGCATCGACCACAGCGACTCGGTCGCCGACATGGTGCGGCAGGGCCGCGACATCGAAACCCTCGTCCTGGCCCGCGGCCTGCGCTGGCACCTCGAGGACCGCGTCCTCGTCCACGGCCGCAAGACCGTCGTCTTCAGCTGAGACCCCGCCTTCCTGGCACACTGGAGCGCGTCGGAAGTGGATGACACCGAGGGCGTCGAACGGATACATCTGGTGCGAAGAAAAGGCAGCTGCGCAAGCAGCGGCCGAAGCAGGGCGATCGAGGATCGGACGCAGTTGCCGACGCATCGCTACAGCGAGTGATCAAAGCCTTTCTGGCAGCAAGGTGAACGCCTCGAGGTGACGCGGTCGCACTGCGGTGAAGTGGCGCCGGTCGAGGGTGGCGATTTCCGTGATGTCCAGTCTCTCGGCGAGCGCGATCACCGATGCGTCGGTCGTGCCGAGTGGCATGTCGATGTACTGCTCGGTGAGTTCGGCCATGCGCCGGTAATCGGCGCGCGTCAGATCGACCAGCTCGAACGCACCGTCGGCGACGCCACGTAGAAATTGAACCTCGACTTGGGGGCTGACGCGTGCGCTCAGGAGATAGCCGACCTCCGCCGAGACCGTCGCGGGCAACAGCAGCCTACGACCTGCTAGGCGCAGGCCGGTGAAGAGCTCGGATGCCGCGTGGAAGTATTGGTCGTTCGCGGTGGCCGCGGCAACGATCGGACCCGTGTCGAAGACGATCACAGGGAGTCACGCCCGAAACCCTCAAGGTGCTCGGGGTTGGTCGACAGGTCCGTGACGTCGTCGTTGGCGACGCCCGAACCTATCCACGCGAAGGCGTTCGCGCCGGGCACGTCTCGGGGAGCCGCGCGGCGGCGCACGTCACTGAGCACCTGCTCGACCTGGTCCTCCGGGAGTGAGTCGATGAGGTGATGCAGCTCGTCACGAACCTCGGACATGCGTCGAGTGTAGGCGGGAGTCGAGTCACACCGAGGCGTCAGCCAGAAGTTATCCACACTTCACGGTGTTGCCGGCGACGGTGTTGTTGTCGGCGATGAGTTTCACGTCGCTGCCGGACACGGTGAAGTCGACGCCGGAGTCGGTGACCTTGAGGTTGTCGATGGTCACCTCGTCGAAGAAGGTGCCGAACATCGTGGTGCTGACCTGGTCGACGATCTGCTGGGCGAAGTCGGCCGGCACACCGAACACGAAGGCGCTGGCCTTCTGCACCTCGAACTTGGGTTTGCCGTTCTTGACGACAGGCTTGATCACCGTCGACACCGGGATGGACACGAACAGCGCGGTGACGCTGGCGTCGATGGACACGGTGCCGTCGGCGGCGTTGCCGGAGACCTTGGTGATCTTGCCTGCGTCGATCAGGCCGCCACCGGACTGGTTCTGATTCTGGCTCTGCGCCTGCTCCCCCAGTTCGGTGACCCGGTCGAAGGGCACGAATCCGGTGCCGTCGAGGGCGCGGATGGTGGTGTCGTCGCCGGAGCGTTTGATGCCTTCGGCGCGGGCGTGCAGCTTCATCCCGGTGCCGGCTTCGTTCTTGGTGTCCACCTGCACGTACGGGAATTCGTTGCTCATCGCCTGCAGCAGGACGGGCTTCTTGGACAGCGCGACGCTCGTCGGTGATCCGGTGAGATCGCCGAACGCCTGCTCCATGCAGTTCTGTGCCTTGTTGCGGAAGTACAGTTCGCTTCCGACGAGCCCGATCACCAGCACCAGCACGAGCACGGCCGCTGTCCAGGCGAGGATCTTGCCGCGGTTGCGCCGCGACGGCGAACTCGCGACCACACCGCCGCGGCCCGTCGGCGGTGGGGTCTGGCCGCCCAGGTACGAGGTGTCCGCACCGTGGTCGAACGGGGCGGTCGGCACCCGGACACCACCGTCGACCTGGGAGTACGCCTGCGAGGAGTACGGCAGCGCCTGCTCGATCTTCGTCGTGTCGGGGTCGGTGACTCCGCCGGGGCCTGAACCGCCGGGGCCTGAACCGCCTGGCCCGAACTCGACCGGGGCTCCCGGCCCGGTGCCCTCGGCCTGCGAGGGAGAAGCCGGTGGCGTATTGACCACCGGGATCGTCGGGCGTGAGGCAGTGGCCGCGAACCGCGCATCGGAACTCTCGCCCCCGGCGGCCGGGCCGGTGACCGGCGTGCGGCCGGTGTCGACGGCTGCGGTGCCGCCGGACGCACTGTCGGTATCCACCCGTTCGATGCCGTGCACGGTGCGGTCGGGATCTACCGGTGCCGTCGCGTGTTCCCTGGTCGGCGACGATCCCGGTCCGTACTCGCCCGTCGCACCGACCGTGGGTGTCCACTGGTCGGGGTCGCCGGAGTTCGTGCCGGTCCGGTGTTCGTCGCTCATTCGTCGGTCCTGATCGTCGGTTGGCGGGCAACGCGCGGCCGGGCCGTGCGTCGTTCCCGCGGTGTTCTTATTCCCCTCCCGGCCGTGCCGGGCCCCCAACGGCCGTGCTGTCAGCTCGGCCGGATAGCTCTTGCCGGATACCCACGGATAACGTCAGAACGCCAGACGGGGTTCCGTGAGGTCCTGCTCGTTGGCCAGGACGGCCAGGGCTGTCCGGGCCTTCCCGACAGCGGCCGTGTCGATGTCGTGGACACCGACCTCGGATGCGCTGCCGTATGCGGCGACCACGCTACCGAACGGATCTGTGATCTGGCTGTGTCCGATTCCGGTGGGCGCCCCGGACGCCGCGACCTCCGGATCCGGCGGTTCGGCTTGCCCGACGGCCGCGACGTACGCGGTCGCGTCGAGCGCCCGTGCGGTGGCCAGCGCCTGCCACTGCCGCAGCTTTCCCGGTCCGGCACCCCACGACGCGGGCACGACGATCAGGTCGGCACCCGCCCGGGCGAGGGCGGTGAACAACCGGGGAAAACGGATGTCGTAGCAGGTGGCGAGCCCGACCCGGCAACCGGCGACGGTGATCAGCACCGGCTGTGCACCGGGGGCGACGGTCCGCGATTCGGCGAACCCGAAGGCGTCGTACAGGTGGATCTTGTCGTACCCGGTCCGCTGCCCGCCGGGCGTCACGGCCAGCAGGGTGTTTTTGACGCGACCACCGTCGGGTTCGGGCGTGAACATCCCCGCGACGACGCTCACCCCGTGCTCGGCGGCGATCGTGGCCACGCCGTCGGCCCACGACCCGTCGAGCGGCTGCGCGATCGGCCCCAACTTCACCCCGAACCGGCACATCGTGGCCTCCGGGAACACCACCAGCTCGGCCCCGTCGGCCGCCGCCCGCCCGGTGGCCTCGGCCACCAGCCTCAGATTCTCCGCCGGATCCGTACCCGAACTGATCTGCGCCATCGCAAGTCGCATGCCACCCAGGATAAGCCGCGCCACCTTGATCCCCGAGCCCGAGACGCATCTTGATCCCGAGACCCGGACACCGAACGACAGCGGCACCCCTCGTGATCCCGAGACCCGGACACCGAACGACAGCGGCACCGCTCGTGATCCCGAGACCCGGACACCGAACGACAGCGGCACCCGTCGTGATCCCGAGGCCCGGACACCGAACGACAGGGGTACCCTTCTTGATCCCTGAGGCCGAAGCGACGAAGGAGCGAGGGTCACGAAGGGTCGGGCGACCCGAGGCTCCCGACCGCACCCCACGGAACCGTCAGCAGGTTGTCGCGCGTCGGCCGCCGCGGCACCCGCACCGGCACCCCCGACTCCCGCAGCAACGCCAGCGCCTGCCGCCACCGCACCCGCGGCCCGAACGGCGCGTGCCCGGCGGCCATGTCCCAGCACCGGTCGGCGGCGACGAGCAGTTCGTGGATCGGTTCACCGGGCACGTTGTGATGGATGAGCACCTTCGGCAGCCGTTCGGCCAGCTCCGACGGGTGCCCGGTGTGCGCGGGCGACCAGCTGAAGGTGAGCGACCGCGGCCCGTCGGCGTCGAGCAGCACCCAGCAGCAGCGCCGCCCGATCTCGTCGCAGGTGCCCTCGACGATCAGCCCGCCCGGTGCGAGCGCGGCCCGCATCTGCGCCCACGCCGCCTCGACCTCGGCCTCGTCGTACTGCCGCAGCACGTTGAAGGCCCGCACCAGGGTGGGTCGCAGCCCGGCCAGCTCGAACCCGCCGAGCGCGAACCGCACTCCGCCGCGGGGTTCGACGATCCGTTCGGGGTCGATCTCCAGCCCGACCATCTCCAGGCGGGGTGCGACGGCCCGCAGCCGCGTCGCCATCTCGACGGCGGTGTCGGGCCGGGCCCCGTAACCGAGGTCGACGACCAGCGGCCGCGGCTCACCGGTGAGCGCGGCCACGATCGCCGGGTCGTGCACCATCCAGCGGTCGACGCGGCGCAGCCGGTTGATGTTGGTGGTGCCCCGGGTGATGCGGCCCGAGACGCGTTTCACGACGGGAACAATGCTATGCGTTCTTGGCGATCCAGTCCTTGGCGTAGGCGGCTTCGGCCCGGAACAGGTCGACCAGGTTCACCAGCATGAGCTGTTCGAGCTTGCTGGCGACGAACGGGACGAAGACCTTCACCTCGCTGGTCTTGCGCAGGGTGCAGCCGCTGTCGGTGGGGAACAGTTCCTGCCAGCCTTTGAGGCTGCCCGGTCCCGCCGGGATCGACGCCGTGTAGTCACCCTTGGTGACGTCGGGGTCGAAGATCCCCAGCGATTCCTCGCGGGTGATGATCATGTCCTTTTTGAGCACGGTCTGGGCGAGGGACGGCAGTTGATCGCGGCCGATCGTCTGCCGCAGGACCACCTTGAGTCCCGAGTCGTCGCAGGCGAAGTCCACGACTTCGCACTTGGGCGAGAACATCTCGAAACCCGCCATCATCTCGTCCCAGTAGCGCGGGGTGCTCTGGGCCGCATAGACCTGTTCCGCCGGGTACGGGTAGCGCGCTGAATAGCTGAGCCGTCTTGCCATGCGCTTCAGGCTACAGTTGTCCGCTCAAGCGCCTCCACGACGCTCCCATTCGACGGTTTCGTCGCGTTCGCCGTTAAACAGATCCACAATCTGGTCTTTGACGACCTTCTCGATCTTGCCACCGACAAAGGGCAGCGACACTTTGATCTCCCCCCGATACAGGGTCGAGGCGGTAGCGCCCGAGCTGGTCTGAGTCGCCCTGATGCCGGCCGACACACCCGACACGCTCGCGGTGGTATCGCCGGTGATGGTGCCGCCGGCGTAGCTGAGCACGATGCGGCGCGGGATCTTCAGGTCGCCCCTGCGGACGGTGGTGACGATCGAGGGCAGTTTGTCCTCCGGGACGACCTGCGTCATCGCCACGGTGACGGAATCGCCGTTGCGGGTGAACTCCTCGAGCACGCCGAGGTCACCGTTGATCGCGTTGAGCAGATCGGTCCAGTAGTTCTCGGCGGTGACGAGCTCCCACAGCCTGCCGGTGGAGAACGGATAGTCGACGGAATGCTCGAACCTGGTGCCCATGGCCGTAACCGTACCGTCCCGGCCCCGGTCATTACCCTGATACTTCGTGACCGATTCCTCCCTGTTCCTGTCCGGCCTGACGACACTGCGCCTCGGCGGCCCCGCACACGACATCGTGCGCTGCGCCGACACCGCGACACTCGTGCAGACGCTGGGTGCGCTCGATGACGCCGGCACCCCGGTGCTCCTGGTCGGCGGCGGATCCAACCTGGTGATCGGTGACGACGGTTTCCCCGGCACCGCGGTGGTCATCGAGAGTTCCGGACGCACCTTCGGCGACGACGCGGGCAGTCCGTTCGTGACTGCCGACGCCGGTCTGGAGTGGGACGCCCTGGTCGCCGCGACCATCGACGCGGGCTTCGGCGGCCTCGAATGCCTGTCGGGCATCCCCGGCTCCACCGGAGCCACCCCGGTGCAGAACGTCGGCGCGTACGGGGTGGAGGTGGCCGACATCCTGCGCGCGGTCGAGGTGTACGACCGCACGACGCGGACCACCGTCACGCTCAGCCCCGACGACCTCCAACTCGGTTACCGCAGCAGCATTCTCAAGTACCGCAACGAGAAAGTCGTTGTGTCGGTGTCCTTCTGGCTCACCCCGGGCCGGATCAGCCGCCCGCTGCGCTACCGGGAACTGTCGGCCGCCGTCGGCGTCGACCCGGGCGAGAGCGCCGACTCCGCCGAGGTGCGCCGCACCGTCCTGGGCCTGCGCGCGGGCAAGGGCATGGTCCTGAATCCCGATGATCACGACACCTGGAGTGCCGGTTCGTTTTTCACCAACCCCATCGTCGACGCCGGGCGCGCTCCCGAGATCCTGGAACGGATCGCGGCCCGCGTGGGATCCGATGTGCAGGTGCCCACCTATCCCGCGGGCGACGGCGCGGTCAAGTTCTCCGCCGGCTGGCTGATCGAGCGGGCCGGCTTCACCAAGGGCTACCCCGGCGACCACGCTCCCGCCCGACTGTCGACGAAACACACTCTGGCACTGACCAACCGGGGCCAGGCGAGCACCGAGAACCTGCTGCGCCTGGCCCGCGAGGTGCGGGCCGGGGTGCTGGCCGCGTTCGGCGTCGACCTGCACCCCGAACCGGTGCTCGTCGGCTGCGAGATCTAGCCCGCCGGGCCCCTCAGATTTCGGTGAGAACCTTGTCGAGCAGCTCGTTGAAATCGGCACCGGCCTCGATGCTCGACATGTGGCCCACGCCCTCGTAGATCACGAGGTCGCGCAGAGATCCGTTGTGGCGCAGTATCTCCGCCATGTAGTCGGCGTGCGCGGGCGGGGTCAGCCGGTCGTGGGTACCGACGACGACGGTGGTGGGCACCCGCAGATTGCGCAGCCCGCCGGTGACATTCAGCTTGCCCATCGCCGACCCCCAGCCCGCACGGGCCCGGGCACTGCAGGTGCACACCAGGTCGTCGACGAAGTTCACGTGCGCCACCCGGGCCTTCGGCCCGAGGGTCGCGTAGTGGGCGACGCGATGCCCGATCGCGGTGCGCGGCAACCGCACCGGCGTGGAGGTGATCAGCTTGGCCACCAGCGGCCGGAACCGGTCGGTGTAGCGCGGCAGGACCGTGGGCAGCACATCGATGCCCTGCACCACGTCGACGGCCGCGGTGGACACCAGCACCACCTGCGAGGCGACCTGCGTGACCCTTTCGGGGTACTGCTTGGCCCACGACATGATGGTCATGCCGCCCATGCTGTGCCCGACGATGACGGCCTTGCGGCCGGGCGGCACCACCTCGGTGAGCACCGCGTCGAGGTCGTGGCCGAGCACGTCGATCGTCAGGCGTGTCTTCCCGTGTGCGCTGCGGCCGTGACCGCGCTGGTCGTAGGCGACCACGGTGTGCCCGTTCTCGATCAGGTGGTTGAGCTGCGGGTTCCAGTATTCGGTGGTGCAGGTCCAGCCGTGCACGAGCACCACCACATCGCGGTCCTCGGCGCGCTCGCCGTAGGTGACGACGTTGAGCGGGGTGCCGTCGGCGGCGAGGACGGTTCGCGGCACCCGTGCGGCCGGCTGTTCCAGCCGCTCGTCGGGGCCGTCGTCGACGGGGCGGGCGGCACGTATCGCCTCCAGGGTGATCGCGCCGAACAACAGTCCCACTCCGGCGGCGACCCCTGCCGCCGCGCCCGCGGCCACCGCGCCTCCGCCGTATCCGATCACCGAACGTGTCCGTGCCATCTGCCTACTCCCGTATCTCCCCCGACTTGTCATTCTGACCGGGCCACCCCAGGCCCGGCTACTGCCCCGTCCCTATTGCTGGGCCGTCTCGTCGAGGGAGGTCCCGCCCTCGATCCTGTCCCTGATGCTCTGCTCGACAGCGTCCCGTGCGGCGGCCTGCGACACATCGAAGTAGGTCGACGCGTCGCCGATCGCCTTGGAGATCTGTTCGTCGAGTGCTTTGCGGAAGGTGGTCTCGACGATGTCGTGGGCCATCGGCCGGACCGTCTGGATCAGTTCCGCCATCTGGCTGATGGCCTTGTCGCCCAGATTGGGCAGATTCTCGTTCACGTATTTGTCGGTGATGATCGTGACGAAGCTCTTCGCGACGTCGGCCAGGTCGTCCTGCACCCGCACCCAGCGGTCGAGCAGCACATCGATCTCGATGCCGTTCTTCACCAGCACCTCGGCGCCCTCGAGGAGTTCCGGGTTACGGATGGCGTAGTGCGCACCGTCCTTGGTGAGGATGCCGAGTTTCTGGCTGAGCGCGATCGTCTTCTCACTGGCGCCGAGGCTGTTGCGCAGTTCGGTGATCGTGATGGTGGCCGCACGCTTAAAATTGCGGAAACGCCCCGACTTCGGTGCGGCCCGCAGCACCTGCTCGACGCGCATCCCGTGATGGGCGGCGTGCAGCAGTTCGCTGATGGTGGCGAAGGTGTAGCCGCGTTCGAGCATCCGGGAGATCAGTTGCAACCGCACCAGATGCTCATCGGAGTACCAGCCCGTGCGGCCGCGGATCGTCGGCGGCGGCAGCAGACCACGATCCTGGTAGACGCGAATATTGCGGACGCTCACATCCGCCTTCTTCGCCAGATCGTTGATCCGATACTCGGCCACCGCATGTACCTCTTCTCTCGACTGACCTTCGACAATCCCGGGTCACCACGCGCCGGCCGCGGCACGACCGGCGCGTGGTGCACGCTATTTCCTGCTGAACCAGGACTTGCCCTGGATCGCGTCGACCCGGGGCCGCACGTCGACGAGGTAGACGAGCATGGCGACGACGCCGATGAGGCCGAGCATGCCGATGGCGCCGAACAACCAGATGAACAACGTGGCCGCGGCCAGGATCGACACCCAGAACACCTTGCTCTGGCGGTCGACGGCCGGGAACGCATCGGGGCGCTGCAGGGCGGCGTGCAGCAGCGCGACGGCCGATGCGATTCCGGCGGCGAGGGTGATCACCAGCAGGACGAGATTACGGCCGTAGTCCAGGAACGATGCGATAGTCACAGGTCCACTCTAGTGACACCGCGCGGGAACTACTTGGCCGTCCTCTTCGCGGGCGTCGTCTTGCGTGCCGGCGAAGCGCCCGTCGCGGCCTTCTTGGCCGGTGTTTTCTCGGCCGGTGCGGCCTTGCGCGCACCCGCGGTCTTCTTGGTCGGTGCGGCCCCCACAGCCTTCGCTGGAGTGGCCTTGGCCGGAGCGGCCTGCTTCTTCGCCGGGGCCGACTTCTTCACCGGCGCGGCCTTCTTCGCCCCAGCAGATTTCGCCCCAGCAGATTTCGCCCCAGCAGGTTTCGCCCCAGCAGGTTTCGCCACTGCGGTGCTCTTGGCGGGTGCGCTGGTCTTGGCCGGTGCGGCCTTCTTCGCGGCGGCACCCCCAGCCTTCGTCCCAGCAGCCTTCACCGGGGCAGCCTTCTTGGCAGCGACACTCTTCACGGGGGCACTCTTCACGGGAGCGCTCTTGACAGGGGTCGCCTTCTTCGCGGCCGTCTTGGCCGGTGCGGCCTTCTTCGCGGCGGGCTTCTGCGCCGCCTCGGCCTTGGCCGGAGCGGTCTTCTGGGCAGGAGCGGTTTCCTGGGCAGGAGCGGTTTTCTTGGCCGTGCCGGGCTTCTTCACGGGCGCGGACTTGCGGACCGGCTTCTCGACGGGCGCGGCCACGGCGAGCGGAGCCTCGCCCGCCTTGTCCACTGCCTTGTCCCCGGGCACCGGGAGCCCGAGGGTCGCGGCCCGTTCCTGCAGCGCCTTGAGAATCGCGGCGGCAACCCCGAGATATGCCTCGGCGACCTTGCGCAGTTCCTCCGGCGTGAACTTGGCCCGCAGTTCCTCGAGCTCCTCGGGCAGTTCCACCGACAGCCGGTCCTTGGCCTTGTCGAAGCGGGCGAGCGCCTGTGCCACCGCGTCGTCGAAGGCGGCCTGCGCCGTTTCGAGACGGGCCTGTGCGTTCTCCTTGGCGTCCTCGACGCCGGACGTCAGCTTGCCGGCGACCTGCTCGCCGACCGCCTCGCCCCGGTCGCGGAGTTGTTCGACGATGTCGGCAACCTGCCCGAATGCGGCGGTCAGTCGATTGTCGGTCATGTGTTGTCTCTTCCTCGTGGGTCGGGTTCGGCTTCGTGCGATGCGAACTCCGCCTGCGCCGTCTCGGCGTTTTCCTTGCGGAAGGATTCGTAGATCTCCAGCAGCATCTGCTTCTGCCGCTCACTGATGGCGTCGTCGGCGATCAGCGCGTCACGGACCGGGCTGGCGGGGCGTTCCTCCAGGATTCCCGCGCGGACGTACAGCACCTCGGCCGACAGCCGCAGGCCTTTGGCGATCTGCGCGAGCACGTCGGCCGACGGCTTGCGCAGGCCGCGCTCGATCTGGCTGAGGTACGGGTTGGACACCCCGGCCCGCTCGGCGAGTTGCCGCAGGGACACCTGGGCGGCGACCCGCTGCGAACGGATGAAGGTGCCGATGTCCTGGGCGGCGTGGGTGACCGCGTCCTGTGCGGCCTGGGTGACGGCGTCCACCGGGCCCGACGAGTCTCCACCGGCGGCATTGATCCCATCGCCGCGGTCAGCTGACTCGTCGCCCGTTGCCGACTCACCGTCAGTTGTCACGCCTCACGCTCGCTTTCTCATCGCACAATCCAGTATCGACAGGAGTGCTAACAAATGCAAGCAGTGGTGACGCGGCTCAACCAGCAGCCGTTCCCCCAGCTTGATCACACCCCCGCCAGAAGATCAGTACCGACCCTCAGAAGATCAGTACCGACACCGTATAGATGGCCAGCCCGGCCAGCGAGCCGACGACGGTGCCGTTGATCCGGATGAACTGCAGATCCCGGCCCACCTGGAGCTCGATCTTCTTGCTGGTCTCCTCCGCGTCCCAGCCGCGGACCGTCTCGGTGATGACCGAGATGATCTCGCGTGAATAGTTCTCGGCGACATGCTTGGCGGAGCGGGCCACCCAGCCGTTCATCTTCTCCTGCAGAGGCCGGTCGTCGCGGATCCGGACACCCAGATTGACGACGGCCTCCGACAGTGAGTTCCGCAACGTGCTGTTGGGGTCCTCGAGCATCTGCTCGATCACGGCCTTGCCGGTCTTCCAGGCCGTCGACGCCGCGTTGCCCACCTCGTCACGCCCGAGCAGTTCGTTCTTGATGTTCTCGAACCGGGCGATCATCTCGGGGTCGTGCTGCAGGTCGTCGGCGAATCGGCGCACAAAGGTGTGCATCGAGCGCCGCACCTGATGCCCGGGGTCGGCCCGCACCTTGTAGGTGAAGTCGACGAGTTCGCGGTAAATCCGGTCACCGAGCAGCGAGTTGACGAACTTCGGTTTCCACGACGGGCCCACGTCCTCATCGATGATCCGGTCGATAAGCCCCTGACTGCCCAGCGCCCAGTCGTGTGCCCGGTCGCAGGCGAGCTGGAAGACCGGTTCGAGCCGGTCCTCGGCGATCAGTTGCTCGAGCACCCGGCCGAGTGGCTGCGCCCACTGCGGTTCGCCCGCCCACTTGATGGCGTAGGTGATGAGGTTCTCGACGTCCTCGTCGCGCAGCATCTCCGAGGCGAGCGTGAAACCGCGCGCCACCTCGTCGGAGATCCGCTGGGAGTTGGCCGGGTCGGACACCCACGTCGACAGCCTGCGCGGCAGCTCCAGGGTGTACGCCCGGTGCTCGATGACCGCGGGCGTCATGAAGTTGTCCTCGATGAACCCGCCGAGCTGATCGCCGATGTCGTCCTTCTTCTTGCGGATCAGCGCGGTGTGCGGGATCGGCAGCCCCAGCGGATGCCGGAACAGCGCGGTCACCGCGAACCAGTCGGCGAGCGCACCCACCATCCCGGCCTCCGACGCGGCACGCACATAGCCCACCCAGGCCGCGACGTCCTGGCCGTCGCGATGCTCAAGGTACCGGGTGAACAGATAGATGAGGGCGGCGACGACCAGGCACCCCGTCGCGATGACCTTCATCTTGTTCAGGTCCCGGCGTCGCTGCTCGTCGGCCGAACTGTCACCAAGAGCAAACGATGTCGACGGGGGCGCCGGTGGCTCCTGACGAACATCCTGTATCGGCCGCATTGGACCAGTCTTACCCACCGGCCTCTACGCTTGCCAGGTGGCCGCCTGTCCGAATCCCGCAGCCACGACCGGCGGTATCCGTGATCGGCCCCTGCCCGAGCGGCTGCCGGACTGCTACGGGTAGAACCTGAAGGCAGTATCAAGTTGTAGGCACATGAAGGGATGCACATGTCACGACACCGCAAGCCCGGCTGGGGCGAACCCGCCGCCGAGGCACTCCGCGTCACCTCGACCGGACCGATAGCCGAGTTCGACGCCGAGTCGACGCCCGGTTTCGACGGCGACAAGGAGTTCGGCGAGACGCTGCTGGCCGAACGCGGCCAGGTGCTCGCCGACCTGCAGGAACTGCTCTACGCCAACGGCCGGGCCGGCGACAACCGGTCGGTGCTGCTGGTGCTGCAGGGCATGGACACCGCGGGCAAGGGCGGCATCGTCCGGCACGTGGGCGGACTCGTCGACCCGCAGGGCCTGGCCATCAAGGGTTTCGGCAAGCCCACCGAGGAGGAGCTCGAACACGACTTCCTGTGGCGCATCCGCAAGGCGGTGCCGCCGGCCGGCCGGATCGGGATCTTCGACCGCTCCCACTATGAGGACGTACTGCCGGTGCGCGTGCACAATCTGGTGCCCGAGTCGGAGTGGTCGGGTCGCTACGAGCTGATCAACGAGTTCGAATCCGAGCTCGTCGCCGCCGGCACCACGGTGATCAAGTGCGCGCTGGTGGTGTCCAAGGACGAGCAGAAGGCCCGGCTGACCGAGCGGCTCGAACGCACCGACAAATACTGGAAATACAATCCCGGCGATATCGACGAACGCGGTTTCTGGGACGACTACCTGGAGGCGTACCAGGCGATCTTCGACAAGACCGACAACGACGACGCGCCTTGGCATCTGATCCCGGCGAACAAGAAATGGTTTGCCCGCCTTGCGGTCTGCGAGTTGCTCATCGACGCTCTGGAAAAGCTCGAACTGAATTGGCCCAAAGCAGATTTCGACGTCGAGGCCGAGCGTGCCCGGGTGGCCGAGCTCGACTGATCCCCACACGCAACACAGCGCCCCCCGCGGCCGAAACCGCGGGGGGCGCTGTGTTGAGAGGTATTACTTGGCCGAAGGAGCGGCCTTCTTGGCGGGAGCCTTCTTGGCCGGGGCCTTCTTCGCGGGAGCCTTGGCGGCAACCTCGGTGGCGGCCTCGTCGGCGTCGGCCTTCACCTTGGCGCCGGCGTCCTCGACGGCCACAGCGGCCTCTTCGAGCTTCTCGGCGACACCCTCGGCGGCCTCTTCGACGGCCACGGCGGCGTCGACGGTCTTGCCGCTCACGGTGCCGGCCAGCTTGGCGGCGCGCTCACCGACGGCGCGGGTCTGAGCGGAGACGACGCCCAGGGCGTCCTCGGTCAGCTCGACGGCGTCGTTGTAGGCCTTCTCGGCGCGCTCGATGTTCTCGGCGAACAGCGGCTGGGTGCGCAGGCGCTCCAGAGCGGTCTCGCCGCGCTCGGCCAGGCCGTTGTAGAAGCTGGTGGCCAGCGCGACGTAGGCGTCGACCTGCTCCTTGACCTCGTCGGCGGTGAACTTGCCCTTGAGCTCCTCGAAGTTGGCCGGAACCTCGTCGGGCAGCTCGTTGAAGCGGACCTTGGCCTTCTCGAAGCGGGCCTGGGCGTCCTCGGTGGCGGCTTCGGTGCGCTCACGCAGCGAGGCGACTGCCTCGTTGAACTGGGTGAGGGCGAGGTCGCCCGCGCCGACGAATGCGTAGAGGGGGTTGGCGAGAGTGGTCATGTCGAACTCCTTAGGTTCTCTACCCTGGTGCCCTTTTCCGTTCACCGGACCCGGGGAGGGGTCCTCGTGCGCTCTACCGAAGTGGCGGGATGGGCGGTGGGTGTTTTTCCGACATCTCCAAGTATGCCCCGTTTGCTAGCAAATGCAAGCGCTCTGCTAGCAATGTGGCTGACCTCACCGTTTGGACGTGGAGGGGGCTGCGCCATAGGCGTAGAAACCGCGGCCGGATTTCTTACCCAGCCGGCCGGCGTCCACCATGCGCAACAGCAGCGGCGGCGGCGCGTACAGCGGTTCCCGGAATTCCTCGTACATCTTGTCGGCGATGGCCTTGATGGTGTCCAGGCCCACCAGGTCGGCCACCTTCAGCGGACCCATCGGGTGCGCACAACCGAGCGTCATCCCCTTGTCGATGTCGTCGACCGAGGCAAATCCGCTCTCCGCCATACGGATTGCCGACAGCAGATAGGGAACGAGCAGCGCGTTGACGATGTATCCGGACCGATCATCGGACCGCACGACCTGCTTGCCCAGCACGTCATGGGCGAAAGCTTCTGCGCGCGAGGAGGTCTCGGAGGTGGTGAGCATGGTGCCCACCAGCTCGACCAGCGGCAGCACGGGCACCGGGTGGAAGAAGTGCATCCCGATCACGCGGCCCGGGTCGGCGGTTGCCATGCCCAGCTTGAGAATCGGGATGGACGACGAACTCGACGCCAGCACGGCGCCGGGATCGGTCACGATCGCGTCGAGCGTGGTGAACAGGCCGGTCTTGACGTCCTCGTCCTCGACGACGGCCTCGACGACGAGCTGCCGGTCGGCGAAGTCGTCGAGCTCGGAGGTGAACGTCAGCCGCCACGACGCCTGGTCGCGTTCGCGTTCGGTGAGTTTGCCGCTGGAGACCCCGCGGTCGAGTGACCCCAGAACCCGGGTCCGGGCAGCGGCGGCGAGTTCGGGGGTGGTCTCGTACACCAGGACGTCGGTGCCCGCCCGGACGCAGACCTCGGCGATTCCGGCGCCCATCTGGCCGGCGCCGACCACACCGACCCTGCTGATCGCCTCGGGTGTCACGCTTGCTCCTCGCTGAATCTTTACGGGCAGACGGGACTTGCCGATGCCCGCACCGCCGCGGGACAGGCGGCGGATATGACAGCGCCGGGGTGGGCGGGAAGCTCCCGCCCGCCCCGGCGTGTCAGCTAGGCGTCACGCCGCGATCGGTAGGCATTCGACCTCGACGCGACGTCGGCAGTACTGATCGGAAGTGCCGCAAGGCAATTCCGGTCGGCAGTTCTGGTCGGCAATTCCTAGTGGAACTGGCCCTCTTCGGTCGAGCCCTTGAGTGCGGCGGTCGAGGTGTTGGGATCGACGGTGGTGGCGATCCGGTCGAAGTAGCCGGCGCCGACCTCACGCTGGTGCTTGGTGGCGGTGTAGCCACGGCTCTCGGCGGCGAACTCGCGCTCCTGCAGGTCGACGTATGCCTTCATCTGCTCGCGGGCGTAGCCGTAGGCCAGGTCGAACATCGAGTAGTTGAGGGCGTGGAAGCCGGCCAGGGTGATGAACTGGAACTTGAAGCCCATCGCGCCGAGCTCGTTCTGGAACTTGGCGATGGTGGCATCGTCCAGGTGCTGCTTCCAGTTGAACGACGGCGAGCAGTTGTAGGCCAGGAGCTGGTCCGGGTACTCGGCCTTGACGGCCTCGGCGAACTGCTTGGCGAGCTCCAGGTCGGGCTTGCCGGTCTCCATCCAGATCAGGTCGGCGTAGGGAGCGTAGGCCTTCGCACGGGCGATGCAGGGCTCGATGCCGTTCTTGATGCCGTAGAAGCCCTCGGAGGTGCGGGTGCCGTCGAGGAACGGACGGTCACGCTCGTCGACATCGGAGGTCAGCAGGGTCGCGGCCTCGGCGTCGGTACGGGCGACGACGACGGTGGGGGTGTTGGCGACGTCGGCGGCCAGACGGGCCGAGGTCAGGGTGCGGATGTGCTGCTGGGTGGGGATCAGCACCTTGCCACCGAGGTGGCCGCACTTCTTCTCCGAGGCCAGCTGGTCTTCCCAGTGGGTGCCCGCGGCGCCGGCCTTGATCATGGCCTTCTGCAGCTCGTAGACGTTGAGGGCGCCACCGAAGCCGGCCTCGCCGTCGGCGACGATCGGAACGACCCAGTTGTCGACCGAGGTGTCACCCTCGACGCGGGCGATCTCGTCGGCGCGCAGCAGGGCGTTGTTGATGCGCTGGACGACGCTCGGCACCGAGTTGGCCGGGTACAGCGACTGGTCGGGGTAGGTGTGGCCCGAGAGGTTGGCGTCGCCGGCGACCTGCCAGCCGGAGAGGTAGATGGCCTTCAGGCCGGCGCGCACCTGCTGCACGGCCATGTTGCCGGTGAGGGCGCCCAGGGCGTTGATGTAGCTGTCGTCGCCCTTGGTGACACCCTCCCAGAGGATCTCGGCACCGCGGCGAGCGAGGGTGTGCTCCTCGATGACGTTGCCCTGCAGCTCGGCGACCTGCTCGGCGCTGTAGTCGCGCGTGATGCCCGCCCACCGGGGGTTGGTGTCCCAGTCCTGCTGGATTTCCGCGGCTGTGCGGGGCTTTCCGACGTTGCTCATTGCCTACTTCGCTTTCTCAATGTCCTGCGATCGACTCTCGCGAGCCGCTTGCCTGAGGAGACGGCCGGCGCAGCACCGTCGGTTCGATTTGCGAATCGTCGGTGGGGTGCCGGTGGTGTCTGGAAAGAGGTTGCCACAATGAAAACTCGCAGGTCAAACACCTGATGGATGCGAATCGGAGCCATAGTCAGGATATTTTTTGCAAAGTTTGCGAAACTGAGGATGTGAAACTGACAGCCCGGGCAATAAAAAAGTACGCGCGTACTGGGATTTTGCCGACCTGCACCACCCCGGGGTGGGGACCCGGTTCTTACCGTGCGGTAACCCCGGCACCGCACTCAGCGCACCGAACCTGTGAGCGGATTCACACGGCCGGGCGGGGCTGATCCGATGGCCAGGACCACACCGGGCCCCGGCAGAAGCACGGGCAAGGCCACCGGGCAGCGCCCGTTCGTGGGCGCACGCCTGCGCCGGCTCCGGTCCGAACAAGGACTGTCCCAGATCGCGCTGGCCGCAGCCCTCGGCATCTCACCGTCGTACCTCAACCAGATCGAGCACGACGCCCGGCCGATGACGGCCAAGGTGCTGGCCAAGATCACCGAACGGTTCGGCATCGACGACGGCTTCTTCGATGCGCAAGACGACATGCGCCTGATCGCCGAACTGCGCGAGGCCCTCTTCGACGACGACGTCGACGCCCCCGCCGAGGCCACCGAGGCACAGGCGATCAGCAGCCTCGTCGCCTCGCATCCGGCGATGGCGCAGGCCATGGTCAACCTGCACCGGCGCTACCGCATCGCCACCGATCAGCTCGCCGCGGCCACCGACGAACGCGGCGACCGCAGCATGCGCGGCTCCATCACCGCCCCGCACGAGGAGGTGCGCGACTACTTCTATCAGCGGCGCAACTACATCCACGAGCTCGACGTCGCGGCCGAGGAGATGACCAGCCGGATGCGCATGCACTCGGCCGATATCCGCCGCGGGATCGCCCAGCGCCTGAGCGACGTGCACGGCGTCACCATCGTCAGCCGCGTCGACATGGGCGACCACGTGCTGCACACCTTCGACCCCCAGACCCGCAGGCTCGACATCTCCAACACGCTCTCGGCCGGCCAGCGCACCTTCCGGCTCGCCACCGAATTGGCCTACCTGGAGTTCGGCGACCTCCTCGAGCGCCTCGTCGCCGAGGGCACCTTCTCCGACGACACCTCACGCACCCTCGCGCTGACCGGCCTGGCCAGCTACTTCGCCGCCGCGGCGATCCTGCCGTACAGCCAGTTCCACGGCGCGGCCGAGGACTTCCGCTACGACGTCGAGCGGCTGTCGGCGTTCTACTCGGTGTCGTTCGAGACGATCTGCCATCGCCTGTCGACGCTGCAGCGCCCCAATCTGCGTGGCATCCCGTTCTCGTTCGTCCGGGTCGACCGGGCGGGCAACATGTCGAAACGGCAGTCGGCCACCGGCTTCCACTTCTCCTCCAGCGGCGGCACCTGCCCGCTGTGGGCGGTGTACGAGACCTTCGCCTCACCCGGCAAGATCCTCACCCAGATCGCCGAGATGCCCGACGGCCGCGACTACTTCTGGGTCTCGCGCACCGTCGAGCGCCGCGCGGCCCGCTACGGCCAGCCCGGCAAGACGTTCGCGATCGGCCTCGGCTGTGAACTGCGCCACGCGGCACGCGTCATCTACTCCGACGGCCTCGAGATCGGCCCGCAGGCCAGCATCACCCCCATCGGCGCGGGCTGCCGCGTCTGCGAACGAGTCAACTGCACCCAGCGCGCCTTCCCGCCGCTCGGCGCGATGCTGCGCGTCCACGAACACCGCAGCAGCGTCTCCCCCTACATGAACTGACCCGTCTTCGTTGCCTTCCTTCGCCGGTTGAGGTGTGAGGAGCGCGAGCGACGAGCCTCGAAACCCCGTGAGCCGACAATGTCCCAGCCCGGCCATCGTCACAGCTTTGTAACCCGCGACCCGATCCCACCACCTGTAGAGATCCACACCAATAAAATCCGGCTTCACGCCACCTCATCTTTCGCGTGGCATCACTGGAACGGAGGCCGGATGCGGCGCAGGTCGGGACGACTTCTGCAATCGGGGTCGGTGCGTGCCGCGGGAGTGTTCATCGCCGCGTCGGCACTGTGGGCTTCGACGGCCGTCACCGCGTCGGCGGTCCCGCCCAATATGCGCCCGGTCCCCGAACACGTCACCAAGACCATCGATTCGGTGGTCCCGCCCGCACCGTATCCACGGCTCACGACGATCCCCGACCGGGCGAAGGCCCCCGGCTATCCGCACAGCGTCCAGGAACTGCGGGCCGCGATCCTGCCGGCACCGGTGGGCGACACGTTCTTCGACGTGTGGCCCAAGAATCTGTCGGGCAAGAAGCCCGGCACCATCCTGCGCTCCCGCGACGTCACCGGTGTCACGGCACCGCTGGTGACGGTGCCCATCCGCTACGCCCGTCAGCTCAAGTTCGTCAGCACCGACGCCCTGGGGCAGCCGTCGTTCGGCACGGCCACCATCATCACGCCCCGCGCCCGCTGGACCGGTCGCGGGTCCCGCCCGATCCTCATCAACAATCTGCCCATCGATTCGATGGGCACCAAGTGCACGTCGGGGTACACCCTGGCGCACGGTTTCAGCGGCGACACCAACACCACGGACTTCTTTCCGCCCACCACCCAGTTGGCGCTGCATCGCGGCTACGCGGTGATCGTCCCCGACCATGAGGGCCCGCGGATGGCCTACGCCGAACCGACCACGGCCGGGCACATCGTCCTCGACTCGGTCCGGGCCGTATCCAACTACGACACAAAGACTTTCGGTGAATCGAAGGTGGGGATGACCGGCTACTCGGGTGGGGCGATCGCCACCAAGGGAGCCACCAAACTCGCCGCCGACTACGCGCCCGACGTCGCTCCGCGCCTGGTGGGCGCGGCCCTGGGCGGTGTCCCCGCCGACTACCGGATCCTGACCGCGAGCATGAACGCCAACCTGGCGACGGGCCTGTTCCACGAGGCCATGTTCGGGGTGGCCCGCGAACGCCCCGAACTGCTCACCCTCGCCAACAACGCTGCCCGATGGCTGGTCACCTCACCCCTCAAGGACGGCTGCGCGACGTGGGGAATCCTGGGCGGGCTGACATTAATGCCGTCGCAGCTGCTGTCGAATGACAACGATCCGTTCAATTCCCCTGTTGCCCAACGTATCTACCGGCTCACCCAGATGGCCGACAAGAAGTCGGTGGTGCCGCTCTACATCTACCAGGGCGCCCAGGAGTTCTGGATCCCGCCGACCGGCACCCGCAACCTGTTCGCCGAACAGTGCCGCCTCGGCGCCAATGTCACCTACCGTGAGGTCCCCGGCGAACATTTCCTCGCGACGGTCACCGGCTACCCCGACGCCCTCACCTGGCTGGACAACCGCCTCCAGGGCAAGCCCGCCCCCAATAACTGCCACAGCCTCCCCGGTTGAGGTGTGAGGAGCGCAAGCGACGAACCCCCTGCGCCGGTTGAGGCGCGAGGAGCGCAAGCGACGAACCCCCTGCGCCGGTTGAGGCGCGAGGAGCGCAAGCGACGAGCCTCGAAACCCCGTGAGAGAACAATGTCGTCGGGGTTCCGAGGCTCGTGCCACGGTTGTTGTGCCGGCAGGCCGGTCAGTACCGGGGCCGGGTGGTGCAGCCCCACACGATGGTGCGCCCGCCACGTGCCTCGCGCCTGGCCAGTTGCTCGGCCCGGAAGCGGGTCGGCGCGTACGCGTAACCCCACCGGCGGGTGTACGGATTCTGGGCCGCCGCACCGCAGTTGTTGTCCATGGTGACGGCCCACTTGCAGTCGTACGCGCGGCACTTGCGGATCGCGGCGCGGCGGGCCGAGGCGACCGTCGGATAGTCGACGGCCACCGCGGCGTTGCCGGTGCGCATGGAGATGGCGATGGCGCCGTACCAGTGGCCCGGACGTGCGTCGGCCTCGCCCGGCGCGGCGGCGATCAGGCCGGTTGCCGCCATCCCGACGGCCATGGTCGCGAGCCCTGCCCGCACCGCCGCTGACTTGCGTCGAAGAAGATTCATTTCGTTAGCCTTCCGAGCAAAGGAGTGGACCCGTCGACCATAGGCACGGTGTACTGCGGTTTTGAAGGACGGCCCGCGCCCGTTCCCCCGGTCGAACGACACCGGTGCGCGCTCGTGTCATTCACCCGATCGATATCACGTGAGTCCGGCTACTCCGGCAGACCGGACACCCCGCCACGGCATTGTCCCGGGGTCGCCGGATCACGGAGCCCGATCAGGGGAACGGTGGCCGTTCCCGGGACAGCGGTTCCCGACCGTCGTAGGGTCTGCCGATATGGTGGTTCGCTTCACGCGAGGGTCACGCACACCGGACAACCGCGGCCGGTGGCTCGCCGCGGTCTCGGCCGTGGCGACCGCGACGGTTGTGGGCCTGGCGGGGGCGGGTCCGGCGGGAGCCGAGCCGTTCAATGTGATGGCGATCCCCGAGCAGATCCCGCGCGCGATCGACGGCACCATCCCCGCGCCGCCGTATCCCAGGCTCACGACCATTCCGCAACGCGCGGTGACACCCGGGATGAGCCACCGCGTGCAGGAACTGCGCGAGGCCACACTGCCGAGCCCGACGGGCGACCCGTTCTTCGACCGCTGGTCACCGGCGCTTGGCTCGATGACGCCGGGACAGTTGATCGCCTCCCGCGACGTCACCCGCACCGCCGTGCAGGAGGCCATCGTGCCGATCCGGTCGGCACGTCAGGTCAAGTTCGCGACCCGGGATGCGACGGGCCGCCCGTCGTTCGGCACCGCGACGGTCCTGGTGCCGCGTAAGGCGTGGACGGGCGGCGGGCCGCGCCCGATCGTCGTCAACAACATCCCGATCGACGCCCTCGGCGCGGCCTGCACGCCGGGTGTCACCCTGGCCGGCGGCATCAGCCCGGCCACCAATCCGACCGATTACCTACCGCCCACAACGCAACTCGCCCTCGACCGCGGTTATACCGTGCTGATCCCCGACCATCAGGGCCCGCGCATGGCCTATGCCGAACCGACGGTCGCCGGGCACATCATCCTCGACTCGATCCGCGCGATCTCCACCTACGACGCGGATGCTTTCGGCCACAGCAGGATCGGCATGTTCGGCTATTCGGGCGGCGCCATCGCCACCAAAGGCGCCGCCCTGTTGACGAAAACGTATGCCCCCGAACTGAGCTCACGCATCGTAGGGGCGGCGTTCGGCGGTGTGCCCGCCGACTTCCAGATGCTGGCGGGCAGCATGAACGCCAACCTCGCCACCGGCCTGTTTCACGCCGCCCTGTTCGGCATCTCCCGCGAACGCCCCGAACTGCTGCCGCTGGCCAACCATCTCGCCCAGTGGCTGGCCACCTCCCCGCTGAAGAACGCCTGCTCCATCCCGGCGATCCTGCTGGGTGCCACCTTCTGGCCGGCGCAACTGCTGTCCAATGTGGCGGACCCGTTCCACTCGCCCACCGCCCGCGAGATCTATCGGATCACCAAGATGCAGGGCATGAAATCGTCGGTGCCGCTGTACATCTACAACGGCGCCCAGGAGTTCTGGATCCCCGCGGCCGGTGCCCGCAATCTGTTCCGCGACCAATGCCGCCTCGGCGCCAACGCCACCTACCGCGAGGTCTTCGGCGAACACATCATCGCGATGGCCACCGGCTATCCCGAGGCCATGACCTGGCTCGACGCCCGGCTCAAAGGCCACCCCGCCCACAGCACGTGCTGACCACCTCCTTGATCCCCGAGGCCGAAACGACGAAGGAGCAAGGATCACGAGGGGCCGGCGAGCCCACGGCAGTCGACGTGTTGAAGGTGGCTGATCAGGGAACTCCGCACCTATAGGCCCTCCTCCTTCCACAGTCGGTGCACCGTCTTCTTGGTCACCGCCGCATCCGTCTCCAACGATTCCGGCTTGTCAGCCTCGCCGCTGTCGTCGGTTGTCAGATCCGCCCGCTCGGCCACCCTGGGCAGACCCGGCGTACGCGCGTCGCCCCAAACGACGACGGAGCCTGCGACCTCATGTGTTTGTCAGACCCCTCTGTTACTGTGTTCACACCACCCTCGCCCATCTCATCAAGAGGTGTAAATCATTGAGCGGGAACACCTTCAGCAGAACAAACCGTTGCCATAGATCAAATGTTCGACTACCGTGTGGTCATGGACTTGGGGAAGATGACCAGCGAACTGATCGAGTTGGACTTCGGGGAGGAGGCCGATGGGCGGGCCTCGTTCGATGCGTTGCGTGAGGTGTTGACCATGACGAACGTGCTGCATCATCATGCCGCCGTTCTCGCGGGGATCCTGAATCGGTCCGCAGTGCTGAGGCAGCGAGGAGGGTCGTTGCGGCAGTTGCTGATTGATTTGGGATGCGCGCCGGCGACGGCCTCACGGTTGGTACGTGTCGCAACCGCGTTACCCGACACGCAGTTTCTCGCCGGACACACCCGCGACGGATACTTATCGCTTGAGCATGCCGACGCCGTGGTCACCGGACTTACCCACATCGAACGACGAGCGGGCACGCCACTCACTCGGCAGAGCCGAGTGGAGTTCGAGCGAGTGCTTGTGGCACAAACCTTTTCCGGAGCGTCTCCGGCCGAGGTGGCTGCGCACGCGAGGAGCGTCGGCAACAGTGTCGCCGCCGAAACGGATTCGGGACTGCCCGCAGCAGCAGATCGGAGAGTCGATGAGTTCACCGTCGCCGTCGACCGGGACGGCCGGACCCAGGTGCGCGGCGACCTCGACGCGGTGATCGGTGAGAAGCTGGCGACGCTCATCGACGCATTCAGTGTCGTGCGGCCCGAGCCCGACGGATCCGCCGACACCCGATCGGCAGGGCGGCGGCGCGCCGACGCACTCGAACGGATACTGGACGCGGCGATGGCCGCACACGATATCGGAGCACTCGCCGGGGCACCGAAAACCTCAGTGCTGCTGACGATCCCCGCCGACACACCCGACCTGTCGGCACTGCCGTGGGTCGGCCCCGTCTCGCGGGCCACCACGGAGCAACTCACCTGCGATGGCACCGTCACCACAATGATCGTCGACGGCGAGACCGTTCCGTTGGCGATGGGCCGCGACCGCCGGCTGTTTCCCGCGCATCTACGCAAGGCGATCATCGTCCGCGACGGCGGCACATGCATCAAGTGCGGAGCACCGGCCTCGTGGACTCAGGTCCATCACATCACGCACTGGTGCCAAGGAGGTGAAACATGTGTCGACAACGGTTGTCTGGTCTGCACGTCATGCCACAGCGACGTCCACCACGCCGGGTGGGATGTAGTGATGGGATATGACCGTCATCCGTGGCTGATCCCGCCCGCGTCAGTCGACCCGCGGCGCCGTCCGCTGCCCGCCCACAACCGGCGCACGATGCGCCTCGACAACGCCGCCTGACCAGAAAGTCACCGGCAAATACCCTGCGTACCTTGAGAATTTCATAGGGACCGGCGCCTACCCCACCGAGCATGCCGCGGGGGCCCCGCCCGTCAAACGAGTGGGGCCCCCGGGTTGATGCGTCGCCGCCCGAGTGGCGTGCGGATCTCAGTAGACGAGCAGGCGGATGTTCTCCGAGACCAGCGCGGGCTTGTCGATGCCCTCGATCTCGACGGTGTTGGTGACCACCATGTTCACGCCGACCTTCGTCTCCTCCACGGAGGTGATGATGGCGTTGGAGCGGATGCGGGAGCCGACCGGAACCGGATGCGGGAACCGCACCTTGTTGGAGCCGTAGTTGATGACCAACTTGGGGCCCTCGACGGAGAAGATGCCGCCGGCGATCACCGGGAGCAGCGACAGGGTGAGGTAGCCGTGCGCGATGGTGGTGCCGAACGGTCCGTCCTTGGCGCGCTCGGCGTCGAGGTGGATCCACTGGAAGTCACCAGTCGCCTCGGCGAACGCGTTGACACGCTCCTGCGTGATCTCCAGCCATTCGCCCGACCCGAGGTCCTGGCCGATGGCGGCCCGCATCTCGTCGACGGAGGTGAAAACTTTCGGTTCAGAATCAGTCATGAACCAAGACTAGTGGCCCGCGTCACCCCGCCTACCACGGGTGGGTGCGACATCGACGCGTCAGAACGGATCGTTGCTCGTGGCGCATCCGGAGGCGACGATCTGCCCGTTGGCGGTGCCTTCCCTGGCCGCGCGCTCGGCGGCGAGGATGTTGCCGCCGTTCGCCGAGGTCGTCAGGCCGGTGTAAGGGTTGGCGGCCACGGCGGCGCAGTCGTCATTCATGCGGGCCACCACCTTGCAGTCGGTCGCACCGAGGCTCGCGCACTTGTTCTTGGCCGACTTCGACGCCTTCTTCGCCGTCGACTTGCCGGTGGCGACGCCGTACCGCTGGGTCTGCTGCGAGTACGCGATCGCCCCGTAGGGACCGTCGGCGGCGTGCGCCTGTGTGGGAACCGCCAGCAGACCACCGGCCACCAGCAGCGCGGCGGCAGTCCCCAAGCCGAACCTCGCGGCCCGTCCGCTTCGTGGTGACGTCATCTGTGATCCCTTCGGCCGACGCACAAGTCTTCTCTATCGTAACCTCAAGGGTCACTATCGCCCATCGGAGACAGCCCCGTTCGTCCGTACCGTCGGCTACGGTAGCCCCCATGAGCACACCTCGCATCCAACCCGGCGATTTCCGGCAGCTCGGCCCGTTCAACTGGGCATTCTCCCGGGCGGCGGCCCTGGTCATCGGTGTCGACGACGCCCGGATCTTCTCGACGCTGGGCCGCTCGAAGGGGCTGTTCCGGGGGTGGCTGTACTTCAGTTCGCGGATGATGCCGTTCGGCAAGCTGTCCCGCAAGGACACCGAGATGATCATCATCCGCACCGCCCACCTGCGGGGCTGCGACTACGAGCTCGACCACCATCGCAGGCTCGGCAAGCGGGCCGGGATCAGCGACGCCGAGTTCGCCGACATCATCGAGGGCCCCGACGCCGGGTGGGGCGACCGGGAGCGGTCAATGCTGCGGGCCGTCGACCAGCTCGTCACCACCCACGACATCGACGACGCGGCCTGGGCTGCGCTGGCCCGGCATCTGGACGAGTCCCGACTGATCGCGTTTACACTGCTGGTGGGTCAGTACGATTCGCTGGCCACGACGATCGGGACGCTGCGCATCCAGCGGGACGACCGCCGATGACCGTGACCGTGACCGGACAGACTCCCACGGAAGAAACTCCACCGCAGTGGATTCCGGTCGGCGATCAGGCGATCGCGCTGGACGCCGACGGCAAGATCATCGCCCGCAACAAGTCGGGCAGACCACTGAAGTCGGTGCCGGCGAAGCTCAAGAAGACCGACGAGTTCGTTCAGCTCGACCAGTTGCGCGATTTCCTGGCCCGGCACGACGCCGATGCGGGGGCGCAAGTGCAGCGCTGGCTGCTCGACGGCCTGCCGGTGCCGACCGTGTTACTCGGTGAGCTATGGGCGGATTCGGCGTGGCGCAGTTGGCTGACGGATCTGGTGATCGCCACCCAGGAACCGGGTGGTCCGCTGGAGCTGGGCGGGTTCTTGCGCGAGGTGACCCCGCAGCCCGGCGGCAACCGGAGCGACGGGAAACGCGACCGCTCGCTGCTGGCCGTCGTCGACCTCGACGGCGAATCCACGACGATCGACGCCACGCACATCCTGATCCCGCATCCGGTGCTGTTCGGCGACGATCTCGACGAATTGCGCGAATTTGCAGTGGATCTGGGTATCACCTCGCGTTTCGACCAGTTGCAGCGCCAAGTGTTCAGTGCCCCCGGCAGCCCCGAGGGCCGGGCGATCAACGACTTCTCCGACGCCGAGTTCGAGCAGATCCGGTTCGCCGCCGGCCGCGCCAAGTCGCACGGTTTCTCCGTGCAGGGCGGTTATGCGGTGTGCCGGATCATCGAGGGCGGCAAGCGATATCAGGCCCGCATCTGGATCGGCGAGGGCGCACCGGACGAACCCACCTCGCTCGGCGAGCTGATCTGGGTCTTCGACGACACGACGCTGCCGGTGGCGCAGGTGCCGCCGGTCGCCTACAGCGAGGGGATGCGCATGGCCACCATCCTCTACGCCGGACGAAAGCTCGAGAAGGAAGACGGCGAATGAACACACGCATGCACCACGCCGCCCGAAGACCAGCGAAGGAAGACGGCGAGTGAACACACGCAGATGCCACGCCGCCCGAAGAACGGCGAAGGACGACGGCGAATGAACGCACGCACGCACCACGCCGCCCGAAGAACAGTGAAGGAAGGCGGCGAATGAACGCACGTAGATGCCACGCCGCCCGGAGAACAGTGAGGGAAGACGGCGAATGAACGCACGCAGATGCCACGCCGCCCGAAGAACAGTGAAGGAGTGTGCCGGTGAGCACGCTTGAGGAGGCCGGTGCGGTGCTGGCGGAGCCTGGTGAGCACACCACGCCGCTCGTCGCGCGCGGCTACACCCATCCGGGGCTCGGCGACCGGGTCGTGGTGCGGCTCATCGGCGAGGCGCTCGTGCCCGCCGAGGACGCCACCCTGGAAGTCCTTGGCCTGCAGCCGGAGTCGTCGACACCGGTCGGTCATGTGCGCCGCCGCACGATCGGCTTCCCGGCGTGGCCCATCATCACCGACCCGGCCAACGCCCGGCACGCCATCACCGCCGCGGCGGATCTGCAGCGGGCCCGCAAACTGGTGTCGGCGTCGGCGAATGCGGCGAAGGAGGCGATCACCGCCACCGCGTCGCGGCTCGGAGCGTCGGCCGCGCATTTTGTGCCGACCTTCCTGGAGGAGGCGGGCCGGATCTTCCTGGCCGCCGAGTCCCCGTCGTACGCGGCGCAGATGTTCGCCCAGGCCCGGGAGGCCGAGAGCACGCACGCGCTGACCGTCGACGAGGACCGGCACCGGGAGGCGTTCCTGGAGTTCGCCTTTGCCGGCGCAGTGTCGGTGAGGGCGCTCAGTGCGGAGGCCCGGCGACTGGAGGGCACGCACGATCCGGAGACCGCGCACCGGTTGCTGACGACGCTGGTGGTACAGCGCATCAAGGGTGGGCTGCCGCCGTATTCGGCGATGCGTAAGGACCTGAAACGGTCGGCCAGGTCCGCCGGTCTCGACGACGACGCCCAATCTCAGGCACTGATCGCCGAGATCATCGACATCCCGGCGCTGGCGAACGCGAACGCCGCGTTCTGGCGGGAGTACCGCACACCGATCGTCACCGCCGCCAAGGCCGACCCGGAGGTTCAGGACACGCTGTTGGCGATGGCCCCGCAGTCGGTGGAAATCAGTGTATGGCTGGATCTGCTGGAGGCAGCCGGATGTGTGGACCGGCTGCGCGAACCCGGCTATCCGGTGGCCGACTGGGTGCGGGTGATGTGCTCGCGACTGGCGGTGTGGCAGTGGAACCGCACCGACGACCAGAGCGGTTTCCGTGCCCTTCTCGACGACCCCAAGATCATCGAGAACCTCACCGCTGGAATCGATCCGGTAACCCTGCCGCTGGTGCAGGGTGCTGCGCAGATCCATCCGGAGATCCTCGATCAGCTGATCGGCATTCTCGGCGACCGCATCGTCGAAGCGGGTTCCCGCACCCGGTACGTGTCACCGATCGACCTCGACAAGTGGTGGCAGGACCGGGCCGGCAGCAATGGCCTGGAACATCTGGCCGGCTATGAACCGATGGCGAGATGTGTCCGCACCGGCATCGGCAGGTTTGTGGCGAACAACTCCGAACGGGTCGTGGGCACCGACTACACGATCCTGAAAAGCGATGTGGCTACGGCGATCCTGAACAGCCCTGGCCTGTCGGCGATGCTGCGGTCGTATGTGACGGACCAACTGTCGTCGCTCGCCGGACACCCGGACGGGCACAGTCTGACCGTCCCCGAACTCGCCGGCGTCGCCGAGTGGCTGCACCATCTGGCGCGGCCGGAACTGGCCGAGTTCCTGCACGAGGAGTTCGCGGGGTTGCGGGCGGCCATCGATCCGGCGGTGGCGGTCGCGCACAACGTGCGGCTCGGTTCACCGGACGAGTTGCACTGGCCGGTGGTCTCCGAACGCCTGACGGAGATCCGCAAGTCCAAGACGAGGCCGATCATCAACGAGTCCTGGCCGCTGATCGGGTTGGCCGACAGTGGAACGGTCCAATTCTTCGATGCCGCAGGGAAACTCGTTGGCGAGTTCACCCACGGCGGTCCCCGAAGCAACGACCTGCTCACCTTCACCGCCGTCCCGACGAACGCAGGCGCCGGCGTCGACATCCTGACCTGCTGGCAGACGGCGTCCTACGATGTCGGCTACGTGTGGTCGTCGGCTCCGACGACCACCGGCGTCGACGAGAAGTACTGGCTGAACGCCTCCCGCGAACTGATGTCGCTGCCGCTGCCGGCGGGTGGCCGCCTGTTCGGGATCGGGTCGGTCCTGCGGCCCGGTGACGCGCCGTCGCCGATCGGCAAGCAGCACCCCTTGCTCACCGATGGTGAACGATATTGGGGTGTCACCGATTCCGGTTCCATCGCCGAACTCGATCCGGTATCGGGTGGTCGCGCCGGGTCGTCGCCGCCCGCCTGGATCTCGGAGGTCGCCGAGAAGCTCGGCCCCGACTGGCGGTTGGCGCAGCAGTCGGTGTCGATGTACCGGGTCGGCGACCGGGTCGAGGGCAGCGCCGCCTGGTTCCGTCAAGTCGACTACGAGTACACGTTCCGGATCGCCTCGTTCGACGGTGAGACCGCGGAATTGAGCGGCGATTTCAGCGCCGACGGGGTGACCGAGTGGAGTCCGCCGTGCCGGGTGGTGACCTTGCCCGGCGGCCGCCGCTGGATGATCACCCGGGGCGGGGTCGTCTTCGATCTGGCGACCGGGCAGGTCACACGGAACGCACCGGGATACAACGATCCGATCGTGATCGCGCCCATGTACTGGCCGCTGCTGTCCCCGGTGGCCGCCGGTACCGGGGACACGTTGCGCGGTATCACCGTCGACCAGGCCCAGGCACTCGTGTCGGCGCACGCGAAGGGCGCCGATGAACTCGATGCCGCGGTGTCGTCGCTGTGCGGGCAGCCTGGCCCGATCGTGGCCGTCGTGGCCCGGTCGGTGACCGAAACACTCTCCGCCGCTGCCCGCCTCACGGCGATGATCGCCCCGCCCGAGCGGGAGGCGATCGTCGACCGCGAGTCGGGCTACCGCACCGAGGGTGCCAAAGAGGCCTTCGGCAGGGCGGGCCAGAACCTGTGGGACGACGACGAGTCCATCTCCGATCTCGCCGTGGCGGCCACCGAACTCGGTGTCACCACCCAGATTTCGACTGAAAGGTACCGGCGCGAGGATGCGCGCGGCTGGTACCGATACCGGCAGTGGCCCGAACTGTGGGGCAACCTGCCGGCCATGGCCACGTTGGCGGCGTCACCGCTGACCGGTGACGACGGGTGCCGCGCCCTCGGTGAGGTGCTGCGGGCGTTCACCGACAGCGGCCTGACCGGGCAGCCGGTGTTCATCCGCCGCATCGGGGTATCGACGTACGCGGACCGGTCGTGGAAGCTCATCGCCCCCAACGAGGTGATCGTCGCCCAGACGGCGTGGCGCGGCATGAGTACCTCGCAGGCGTGGCTGAGCCTGGGCATCGGCACTCCCGAGCCGCTGTCGGCTGTGGCCAAGGCCGACAAGGAGATCCACTCGCTTGATCTGCTGACGGCACCGGCGGTCACCGATGGTGTCGAACAGTTGCGGGCCGCGCTGACCGGGTCGGCCGGCAACGGAGTCCGCCTGGCCAGGGCATTCGATGCGGCCGACTGGGATTCGTTCGCCACCATCACCAACACCTCGCCGGGGATCGGCCGGATTCTGCTGGCCGCACCGAACGCCCGCCGCAGCTATGGCACCGATCTCGACAAGGCCGCCCGGGAACGGATCGGGGTGAGCGTCACCGATATCCGGACGACGCGGGCGGTGTTCGGCGATCTGGACGACGTCGATGTGCTGGCCGTGCTGACGGCCGCATGCCCCGCCGACCCGGCCGAGATCCTGACCGGCGGTCTCGACGTGGTGGCCGCCGCGCGCGAACTCTCGCGCCGGATGGGTGGTCCGCTGCCGATCGGGGTGGACGTGCTGCTGGCCGCCGACCGGGAGGTCGACGCCGACGACGAGGTGATCACCCTGGTAGGTGATCCCGGGCGGGCCGGTGACGCGTTCGCCGCCCGTCTGCGCGATGCCAACACCTGGAGCGTGTCCCGCACGATCCGGCAGTTGCACGCCGCCCTCGCCTGGCTGTGTTACCGGCTGCCCGGCGATTCCCCGGTCCGTACCAGGGCGCTCGCCGCGGCCGGCGACATCGACAGGATGGCCGGCGCTGCCGGGATCCGGCTGGAGCTGGGTACGGTGGATCCGACAATGGTGGCCGGCGTGTTCGGGCTGACAGCTGTGGACGCGAAATACACGGGGAAGCACGGCGGCATCGAGGTCGGCCCCGGATCGACGGTGCGGCTGTCGATCGCCATCGACACCGCCGCGTTCACCGATCAGGACCTGCCCGCGCTGCACGCACTGTTCGCCGAGTCCGAGGACTACGTCACCGAGGGCATGTCGACGGTGATCGCGTTCGCCAGGCACGGCCTGGCCGGTCTCGCCGATTCCCTGACCCCGGAGCAGGTCACGGCCGGGGAACTGCGCGACCCGCTGGTCTCGGTGCCCGACCTGGTCGTGACGGTGGCCGCGGAGCTGTCGCTGCCGGAGGACGCCGCCCGCTATTACCTGCAGCTGTTGGCCCTCCCCGATCCGACGGACGCCAATGTCAAGGCGTGGAACTCGTGGACCGCCGCCCGGTTGAAGAAGGCGGCAATCGCACTGGCCGACACCGAACTGGTGGTGTCGGCCAAACGTGCCCGCGCCGGGCGCGCGGTGTTCCTGCCGGGCGGCTGGATCTCATACAGCAAGGGGCCGTTACCGTTCGAGCTGTGGAAGGCGCCGCTGTACGAGCTGGAACAGACCGAACGACCGGAGCCGCCGCTGATCGCGGTGCTGCCCCAGGTGGGCGTCGGCGAATTGTTCCGGCGGGCATGGCAGCGGCGGGCCGACGGTGATGTGCCCGGCTATGCGAACGTCGCCGACATGGTGGGCAGAGATGGGGTGGGCAAAACCATGGTGGGCAGAGATGGGGTGGGCAAAACCACGGTGGGCAGAGATGGGGCGGGCAAAACCATGGTGGGCGGACGGCGATGACCACAGAACCGGCGCAGGCAGACTGGCAGATCATCCCGCCGGAGGTCGAGTTCGCCGACGAGCTCGCCTTTCTCGCCGGCTTCGACGACGGCCCGCGCCCGGCGGGCTGGCGGCTGACGCCGGCGGCGGTGGTCACCTTCGTCCTCGGTTCGGACGGGCCACTGAAATCGGGCCGTACGCGAATGACCATCTCACCCAAGTATGTCGGCGAGCGTGGCCTGGTGGAGCGTTGCGTGGTGACGCTGGCCGGGTCGCGTGGCCTGCTGCTGGTGGGTGAGCCAGGTACCGCGAAATCGATGCTGTCGGAGCTTCTTTCGGTAGGCATCTGCGGTACGGGTGCGCTGACCGTGCAGGGTACGGCCGGCACCACCGAGGATCAGTTGCGGTACGGCTGGAACTACGCCCTGCTGCTCGCCGAGGGACCGTCGCAGGCGGCGCTGGTGCCCTCGCCCGTGATGACGGCGATGCGGCGCGGCGCGGTCGCCCGCATCGAGGAGATCACCCGGTGCCTGCCCGAGGTGCAGGACGCGCTGGTCTCACTGCTCAGCGAACGCCGCATCTCGGTGCCGGAGCTCGGCGACGAGACCGTCTACGCGAACAAGGGTTTCGCGGTCATCGCCACCGCAAACCTGCGTGACCGCGGTGTGTCGGAGATGAGCGCGGCTCTCAAACGGCGGTTCAATTTCGAGCATGTCGACCCGATCTCCGACCGCGACGCGGAGGTGGCGCTGGTGACCCGGCGCACCGAGCAGGCGCTCGCCGACACCGGCGCCGCGCAATCGGTGGATGCGGCGGTGGTCGAGGTAATCGTCACCGTGTTCCGGGATCTGCGCAGCGGGCACACCGGTGAGGGCTGGTCGGTGGAGCGGCCGTCGACGATCCTGTCGACCGCCGAGGCCGTCGCCGTCAGCTCGGCCGTCGCGCTCACCGGTGCCTGGTTCCCGAATCGCGGAGATCGCTTGCGCGACATACCGGGCCAGCTCCTGGGCGTGGTGCACAAGGATGACGGTGACGACGCCGCCCGGCTGCTCGGCTACTGGGATGTGGCGGTCAAGCGCCGTGCCGACGCGGGCGGTGCCGGAAACCCGTGGCGCACACTGTGGGAGGCGCGCGGCCAGTTGGAGGGTACCGCGCGGTGACCGGTGACCCGGGTGTCGCCGTCACCGCTGCGGTGGCGGCGCTTGCCGGACAGCGTGATCCGCTGCTGATCGGGGTGCGCCATCATTCGCCGACGCTGGCCCGGGTCCTGCCCCGGCTGCTCGAGGCCGCCGCGCCGCGGGTGCTGGCCGTCGAACTTCCGGCCGAGGCCGCGGGCTGGGTGCGGTGGATCGGCCATCCGGACACCGTACCGCCGGTCGCGTTCGCGCTCGCCGATCCCGGCACCGATGCCCTGAGCTTTTATCCGCTGGCCGCGTTCAGTCCCGAGTACGTGGCGGTGCGGTGGGCACACGAGCATGGGGTGCCCGTCGAATGCATCGACCTGCCCGCGGCCGTATCCCGTGACGTCACACCGTCTTCCGTGGCATCGGCACCTCGTCCGGGGGTGGCCGATGCGCTCGCCGACCTGCTGGGCG
>WBZQ01000027.1_pt2 | contig 55831 bp, 68 predicted proteins | sample 5204251 | NCBI WGS metagenome assembly WBZQ01 (sample SAMN12412402, study PRJNA552823) | activated sludge metagenome | isolation source: activated sludge from nitrification reactor of wastewater treatment plant... | place: USA: Virginia | collected 2017-09
ATGGTTTCCCGCTTCTATAGCAGGAACAGCTCACGACCGCTCCACATTCGGTCGCGCCGCATATGAGGAGGCCACTGAGGAAAAGCGCTGACGGAGGGCAGCCACAACTGCCTGGTCGACGGCAGGCGGACAGAGGGTCTCCACAACGGAATGGCCGGAGCGAATGGCTAGATGTCCGCAGAGCAGCATCAGCCGGTGGCCGCGACCCAATTCTGCCAGCCATCCAGCTCCCAGCCATAGGGCCTGTAATAAAGGGTGCTGGTGATCGGCCAGAAATACTGGATCGGCCAATCCATTCCACTCCCGAGCAAATCGCATACGAGATGAAGATGGAAGGCCGTCAGCGCGAGCCACCAGACCTTCATCCGATCCTTCGCCCACCGGGAACAGAGCAGACTGATGAGCATCCCGGACAAGAGTCCATGGGTCAGCACATGATGCCAGCGCCCATAGGCATCCATCCCCGCCAGAACCGTAAGTCCATCGAGATCCGACGCCACTCCCGCCCAGGCAACCAACCGCCGGTCACGCCGCGCCTCCAGCCGATGGCCGACCACCCAGGACAACATAAGATGAGTAGGAATGTGCATGGCACGGACTCTCCAGGTTTCAGATCACAGACCAAAGTATAGCAGTCCACCCGCTGCGCCCAGGGACGAGCCAATTACACCAATGTGCGTCCTCAAAGTCTCCCTTCCTCACTTGCTCCCCAGGGGCGGGCGAATGACCCTGTCTGCGCGCGTCCAACGCCCCATCGTTCCATCCAACTCCAAGGGAGGAGGGTGAGCGGCTCTCACTGCGCGCATCGGCCGAGCACATTCTGATCGTGCGCGGTCTGCGAGCAAGAGAGCCGTTCACCCTCCTCCCCGCCACCCCCTTCTTGCCCCCACCCCTCTCCGACTGATACAAGAAAGGGTTACAATTCAGCCACGTCAGGCAGCCACATCGGCCTGCCCCGTCGGCATTTCCATCACCACGAGACCATGTATGTCCCTGCCGGTTGAAAAGTCCGCGTCCGACGAGCTGCGGCGAGAAGTCTTGCGGCGGCGCACATTTGCCATCATCTCCCATCCGGATGCCGGAAAAACGACGTTGACGGAAAAGTTGCTCCTGTACGCCGGAGCCGTGCACCTGGCCGGAGCCGTGCAGGCCCGCTCCACCCAACGCCAGGCGAAGTCGGACTGGATGGAGCTCGAACAGGCACGCGGCATTTCGATTACCTCCACGATGCTGCAGTTTGACTATCACGGCGCACGGATCAATTTGCTCGACACCCCGGGCCACCAGGACTTTAGCGAAGACACCTATCGCACCCTCATGGCCGTAGATAGCGCTGTCATGGTGCTGGACGGCGCCAAGGGAATCGAGCCCCAGACGAAGAAGCTGTTCGCCGTCTGTCGCAAACGCGGCATTCCGATCCTGACCTTCATCAACAAGATGGACCAGCCTGGACGCCACCCCTTCGATCTGCTCGATGAGATCGAACGCACGCTGGGAATGACGGCCGTCCCGTTCAATTGGCCGATCGGCGAAGGGTCCGGCTTTCAAGGCGTTTACGATTTTCAACAGCGCCAGGTGTTATTTTTCCAGCGCACCTCACACAATCAACGGCGCGCCCCGATGACGGTGGAGGCTTTCCCCAATCCGAAACTCGCGGAGACGCTTGGCGAAGCTTATGGTCCGCTGCAGGAAGAAATCGGGCTTTTGACGGGCGCAGGCACCGCCTTTGATCGTGACCGATTTCTTGCCGGCGAACTCACCCCCGTCTTCTTCGGCAGCGCGCTGACCAACTTCGGCGTCGGCCCCTTCCTCGATGCGTTCACCACGCTCGCACCATCCCCAGGCCCCCGACACAGCGCCCAAGGCCTGGTGCAGCCGACGGATGAGACCTTCTCCGGTTTCGTGTTCAAGATCCAGGCGAACATGGATCCCCAGCATCGAGATCGCATGGCATTTCTCCGCATCTGCTCAGGCCGGTTCGAAAAAGACATGATGGTCTACCATGCCCGACTGGGCCGCAAGATCCGGATGACGCGCCCGCATCGGCTCTTCGGCCGAGACCGCGAAACGATCGACGAAGCCTACCCCGGCGATGTGGTGGGCCTGGTGAATCCCGGACTGTTCACCATCGGCGACACGCTGACCTCCGACCAGACGGTCACCTTTGATCCCATTCCGCACTTTCCGCCGGAATGTTTCGGCCTGCTGCGGACACAGGACATTTCCAAGCACAAACAGTTTCAGAAGGGTCTGAAGCAACTGGAAGAAGAAGGGGTCATGCAGATTTTCTACTCACCCGACCAGATACGCCGCGAACCGGTGCTGGCTGCGGTGGGCGAACTGCAGTTTGACGTTGTCATGTCTCGCCTGGAGCACGAATACGGCGTCAAAACCTCTGTCGAGCGCATGCCCCATACCATGGCCCGCTGGATCGTCGGTGACCCCGCTGCCATCGCCGCGGTCTATTGGCCATCGGATACCGTCCGCCTCGTGGATCAGCAGGGACGCGGGGTCATGTTGTTTACTACCGAACACCTGCTGGCTTATTGCGTCAAATCAAACCCCTCGATCAAGTTTCTGCTACGAGAAGAAGTCGCTGGCCTGGACACCTGACGGCCATCCACCACGCGGTACAGAATACCTATCCGGCGAAGTTCCCGGAGGGCACCTGAAACCATCGCTTCGCCGCACTGCACCACCGCCGCCACAGCACACAACAAATGTGGTATAAGAATGCGGTATCCCTGGAACGCCCCTGGCGCCCCAGGAACGATGACCGCGAGCACGATCACACCTCTTGCTGCCCTTAGCGCCTCAGGCTAACTCGGCCTAGGTGCCTTGCCCGCTCCGATCGGGATAGATGTTTCCACTCCCTCCGTGCAGCAGGACCGGCACGGATTGAACAACGCAGCGCACCGACGCCATCGGCGATCGGTCCACCACACTGAGACGATACACACTGAGGCCGGTAGCGGTTTCGAGGAGAAGGACCATGCCCAAGGCACGAACTGCAAAAAACTGTTACTGCTGCGAAGCAGACGATCGAATCAAGATGACCTTCATGGTCTGCGCCATCTGCCACCGACCGTTCTGCAGCGCCCATGGGGTGCCCGACCTGGAGCAGTGCACCAAGTGCCTGGAGGCGAGCGAGGAAACCGACTAACGCCCACCATGCGGAGAAAGACTGTCAACCGCGTCGCCGCGGCGCTCGCCGGTCCGTAAATCGTGACACGTAGTTGGGGAAACGGCTCTTCAGACGGTTGTCTTCTTCCTCTTCTTCTTGATGCCCACCATGACTGATACTCGCGCCTGACGCGACAAGGCCTGATCAATCCGGCTTTTTCCATTGGTTGTCAGAATGACCAGCCCCTGATGGTCCTCAATGCGCTGGAGCAGGTGAGCGGCACCGGCATCCGCAAACTGACTTCCAGCACCGCGGCGTGTGCCGAACAAGGCATCGGCTCCGTCGAAAAATAGAATCGACCCACTGCGCTCGGCCTCGTCGAACACCCGGTTAATATTCTTTTCCGTTTCCCCGACCCGCCGGCTCACCAGAGAGGAGAGATTCACTTTTGACAGGTCGAGCTTCAGCTCTTCCGCGACCAATTCCGCCGCTTTATTCCGGCGGAGCGGCGTCGATCCGGACAGCACCACCACCGCCACGCCTGACTGCTTGCCAGAAACGGACCGCTTGCGCCGCGCAGGTGCGGCCTTTTTGGTCACGGACGGGGTGACGGCCCGCGTCGTGCGTTTCTTGACGGACTTCCTCTTCGGCTGCTTCACTCTGGTATCAACCATGGCTCCCTTTCCTTCCCATTCACCGGCGAGGAGATCGCTCGCCCGCGTGAAGCCGTTGTATCATGTTCATCCGCGTGGCGCTTACCGCTTCTTGTCGAAGCCGGAGTCGCGCCATTTTTCGAGCAGGGCAATGCGCCGTTCCAACTGCGGAATCGTGGCTTGATCAACCCGTCCTCCGGTCCGCTTGATCAGCTCCGCATTCAGCTGCCGATGATCCACTCCACACTTTCGCGCCACCGCCCCGACGAGCAGGCGATGCTTGTCCCGCAAGTCATTCTTCTGGTCGTGCAACGAGACGGCCGGCTCCGGCTGCCCCTTGCCCTCACCCGAGGGCTCGCCCTCATCGGCACCGATCAACGCATCGAGTCGAGCCACACCGTTGAGCGGAACATATTCCTTCAACGACGTCGCCGCGGTCCCGAAGAGCGTCCGTTGGACAGCCGGCATGATCTCTTCAAGCACATGATCCCGCTCAACCTTGATACGTTTGGCATAGTGGACCAGGGTCGCATCCTTGGGCAGATAGAGCCAGGCCCGTTGGGGCTTCGGTACTTTCTCCTGCATACGCACGAACCGGCCGACCACCTGACGGAAATACATTTCGGTCAAGACGTTGGTCGCGTACACCCCGACCCTGAGGCGCGGAATATCAACGCCTTCACTCACCATGTTGACCGCCACCAGCCATTGCTGCGTCTTGTGATGGGCGAACGCCTCGATGGTCTTCGAAGCAGAGGGATCGTCGGAGACGGCCACCTGCGCGCGAGTACCGGTGAGCTTCTGCACGAGGTCGGCCACTTGCCGCGCATGGTCTTGATTCATCGTGACAATCAAGCCCCCCGCATCGGCCTGCTCCTGTTTGCGGAGTCGCTGGAGCTCGGCATGGGCATCACTCAACACTGGCCCCAGCCAGCTCTCCTGCAGCAACGCGGTTTTGAGCCGCTCGCGCTGACGCTCAAACGTCAAGCCGTCCTCGAACGTGGCGCGATGCTCACGCCCATCGGACAACCAGGTCAGTTCCCCCTCATAGCTGGGAAAGAGAATCGGCCGGCATACGCCGTCACGGATGGAATGGGAGTAGCCATACGTAAAATCAGCCTGACTCTCTCCTTGCTCGTACCGCACATAGGGAATGGGGTTGTTATCGGACCGGAAGGGCGTGCCTGACAGAGCGAGGCGAAACACCGCCTCCGCGAATGATTCCCGCAGGGCCTTCCCCCAATCCTTCCCGTCTCCGGCATGGTGCAACTCGTCGAGAATGACGAGTGTCTTACGACTGCGGCAGGCACGCCGAAACACGTCCGGCGCCAAGCAGACTTGTTGATACGTCACGACCGCGCCGTGATAGTCCCGCGCCTCCAGTGCCTGTTCGTTCGACAAGGCCGGGTCCAGTTGAATCCCAACCTGACCGGCGGCGGAGGCCCACTGTGTCCGCAAATGGTTCGTCGGACAGACCACCACCACACGTCCGGCAATACGAGCCGCCAGGTAGTGATGGGCAATCCGCAGGGCGAAACGCGTTTTTCCCGCCGCCGGCGTGGCCGTCACGAGGTAGTCCTCGCGCGGGTTGGCCAACACATCGGCGACGGCCCGGGTCTGCCAGTCACGCAGCACGGCTTTCCAGGGGGCGAGAGTCACTGCCATATCCACACCGAGTATTTCCGTCCCCTTGCCTCACGCGAGGCGATGCGTCGCCTCCGCACCGTCCCGCTCGTCTCTCCGGTCTCTATGCACATCATTGAATTCCCATCCGTAGTGGTCTACCGCCGGGGGCTTCCACCAGGAGGATCAGTGGGGCACGATGATGAAGATCAGGTGTGGCGTACACGCAACCGACAGCGACTCACGTTGCGGAGGCAGCCGGCAACGGCATGGGAGAGACACATCATATCTGTGCGAGATGGTATCGTAAAACCGGTCGGGCAACAAGGGCCAAAAGGAATGCGGCCGAGCGGCGACGACCATCACCGCTCAGCCCAGAAACGCCTCATGCTGTGTTGGATTCGAGGATCCGGACGCACACTCCAGACCGGACTGTGCTGAACCTCCCGCCGGAAGAGAGGTCGAGCCGACGCGCTGCACGCTCAGTCTCTGAACACTCTCACCGCGACCTTTTGTCCTTTGATCCGCGTGCGCCCCAAGGCCTCGATGATCTGGCGAGCCGCCTCTTCTGGTACATCCACCAGGGAGAATCGCTCCTCGACTGCAATGGCTCCGATCAAGCGCGATGGCACGCCAGCCTCATTGGCGATGGCGCCGACGAGATCACCGGGTCTGATCCCCGCAGCCCGCCCCGCCCCCACATAAACCCGCACGGTTCCTGCGGCTCGGCCACCGCGTCCTGGCCCGCCGCGCGGCGCGCGCCCGCGGTCCCCTTGGGAAGCCGAGCCATACGCTGGGCGTGATGCCCGGTAGGGCTCGGGCGCTCGAACCGACACCGCCGGGATTTCCTCATCCGCTTGAGTGCCACCGTGCGAACCGTACACCAGCTTGATCGCAGCTGCCGCAACATCCGCCGGATCGGCTGAAGCGGACAGGGCGTCTACGACTCGACGAAAATCCTCAAGTCCACCCGCTTCCAAAGTAGTCTGAATCGACGCTTTGGTTCGTTCCAACCGTTTTGCCAGCAGATCGCCGAGCGACGGGACCGGTGCGATCGTGATTCTGGCCTTGGTATGCTGCTCAACCGCGCGCAGCAACCGCTGTTCGCGAGGCTCAATGATCGTGATCGCCGTACCTTCCCGGCCCGCCCGGCCGGTCCGTCCGATACGATGTACGTATACTTCCAACGATGAGGGCAGATCGTAATTGATCACATGGGACACGGACGGAATATCCAATCCGCGCGCGGCGACATCGGTCGCCACCAGGAGTTCGGTTTGCCCGGAGCGAAAGGCCTGCATGACGCGATCGCGCTGTACCTGGCTCATGCCGCCATGAATGGCCTCGGCCCGGTACCCGCGGCCGTTCAACGCCGCCGTCACCTCATCCACCTCCAGCCGCGTCCGGCAGAAGACCAGCGTCGACTTGGGCGTGCCGATATCCAGCACGCGGGCTAACGCAGCCACTTTATGCGGACGGTTCACCACGTAGGCAGTTTGCTGGACACGCGGCGCCGCCCCGGCCTTCACCGGCTCGCGCGCAATCGTGACCTCAGTGGGATTCTTCAAGTGCCGGCGGGCGATGGATGCAATGCGCGGCGGCATGGTCGCCGAAAACAACGCCGTTTGCTTCGTCGCCGGGGTTTCTTCGAGAATGGCATCGAGGTCGTCGGCGAAGCCCATATCGAGCATTTCGTCCGCCTCGTCCAACACCACGACTTGCAGATCGGCCAGCTTCAAGGTCTTGCGACGAAGATGATCCAGCGCCCGACCCGGGGTCGCCACAATCACTTCCACCCCTCGCCGAAGCGCCTGGAGTTGTGGCCCCATCGCCTGACCACCGTACAAGGCCAACACGGAGATCCGCAGCTCTTTGCCATATCGCTGCACCGCCTCGCTGACCTGCACGGCCAGTTCTCGCGTCGGCACCAACACGAGCGCCGTGGGGCGCTGCCGCGGCCCGTGGGCAATCCGCTGCAGCAGCGGCAAGGCAAAAGCCGCCGTTTTTCCGGTTCCGGTGGCCGCCTGCCCCAAGAGGTCCCGGCCCTCCAGCAATGGTGGAATGGCTTCACGTTGGATCGGAGTGGGCTCTTCGTAGCCCAGCGCCTCAAGGGTGGTCAACAGCGAGGCTTCTAGTCCGAGCGCGGCAAACCCTGGGGAGAATCCCTTCGCGGCCGGCTCTGTCGGCGATGACGTCGTGGTGTGTTTCATCAGGAGGGGCTAAACCTTTCTTGGTGATCCTAGCTATTCATGCTGGAGGGCCACATAAATTCCAATTCAGGAAACTTGGCTTTGTAATCGTCGTGGCTGGCATGGATGACTTTAATGGCTTCGTCGCGGCCATACATGCTCGTGATCTCCACCTTGTTGTGTGCCGTGGAGCCCGGCGCCTGCTTATAGGTCAGGAAATAATGCTGCAACCGGTCGAGGAGGGTCATGGGACATTCTTTGAGATCGGTCAACGTCCCATAGACGGCATCGTCCCGCATCACGGCGATGATCTTGTCGTCTGCCTCGCCGCCGTCCGCCATGCTGAATCCGCCGATCGGCCGGGCGGTCAACAAAATATCGCTGTGAGGAATCGCCTTCTCAGTCAGTACGCAGATGTCCAGGGGATCGCCATCGCCGATCATGTCCGGCCGGCCGGCGCGCGCGCCGAACAGTCTCGCCACTTGCTCACCACAATAGGTTTGAGGGATCAGCCCGTAATACACAGGGCAGAAGTTTGAGAACCGCTGAGGACGGTCGACTTTGAGAAAACCCGTGGCCTTGTCTACTTCATACTTCACGGTATCGCTGGGGACGATTTCGATATAGGCCGTCACCAGATCCGGCGCCTGGTCTCCCATGGACACCCCGTGCCAGGGATGCGCTTTGAACATCAGGCTCATCAGTCGCCGCGCCGCATCGATTTCCTTCTTGCTCATCCTGCTTCAGTCCCCCTGTACATGCCTTCGGAAGTGACGGTCTGACGATCGTACGATCCGGCAAGGTCTGGATTAATTCGACGACACACCCGCAATAAAGCAGGAGTATCAGGCTAGAGAAACAGACAGCTTATAACACATCGCGGCGGAGGGGAACAGGAGGGCGCCGAAAGTCACCCACGAACAGACGACAGGCGGCCTATGTAAGATGGACGCGGTACCTTGAAGGCCCACGGCAGAGGGACCGACTGGGGCAGTCAGCAGGGAGCAGCGCCCCTCTGACTGTCCCAGCCTATGGTACGTGAGGCAACGAACTGGTTAGAAGGTGTGGCGCACACCGAAGAGCAGGCCCATCGAGGACCCGTCTCCATCAGCAGAATTGCGCTTCCAGGCCGTTTCCATATTCAACATCAGGCCTTTGGGCGCGCCCTGGAAGAGACTCGTCATGGGATAGTCCAACCCCGCGCCGAACCTCCAGGCAAAGGAATCCGCCTGATCCTTCGTGTTGATGTTCACGCCGATACCGCTGGTGAAATAGGGAATCAGGGAGCCGAAATGTCCCGGCCGATATTCGAGATTGACCGGCAGCAGAGTAATGGTATTGAGCGATCCGTTCCGAGGCCCATCAATGCTATGGTTTTCCCATTCAAGCATCATCCCGAAGCGGAACCACTTATTGATGCCATACATGCCTTGAAAGTTGAGCGCCGGACCAGTCGTGGACAGGCCGGAGCTTTGCGTCATGAAACTGGGGCCTACCCGAAATCCAAACGTCATCTTGCCTTCGTCAGCCATGCCCTCATGCACCCATTCAGCCGCCTGACAGATGGCGGGAGCCACACTCAACACCAGGGCCAACAGCAACACCTTGCCCGATACTACGCAATTACGAATCCTCCCCATAACGGTCCTCCTGTGATGATAATAGACGGATGTTTCGACTGCGCAATGTAGGCAAGAGGCCGACCGGTTTTCAATATGAACCGTGCTGAAGACGAGAAATAGAATGGTTCCAATGATTGTCGCACCTTGCGACGAATGGCCACCTAGAACGGACGCAACACCCGACCAGGAACTACGTAGCGCTTGGCAGTACAAGGGCCGGCCCACTGTCGAAATATAAAAAATGCGGCCCGCGCGGATGATCCGCGGCGGGCCGCCTGCGACCAGCCTCCGAATGAACACCACCCCGGCATACGATGCAATTGACCGGTAGGGCCCTGGTTAAGCCTTAAAACTTGGCAGGAAATTGCGCGGCCAAAGCCTGCGTCAGCGCATCCGCCACGACGTAGATATGCTGCTTCATGCCTTTCCAGGTTTCCGCCTCCCGCGCATACTCGCCGTCCTTCAGTTGCTGAAATTGCGTGAGATGATGGGCGGCATGGGCCATGAGCAATCCCATCACCGTGTCCTTCGGCAAATTCGGGTTGGCACCGCTGAGAAAGGTAGCAATCTCACCCGCGTTGGCGGTCAGTGCCTTGACTGCTGTATCCTGCTGGCTTGCCGATCCGGCGACGGTGGCATCCAAATGTTCCCGAATCCCCTGGTAATGCCCGGCCAACAATGTGAAGAGTTGATCCGCCGCCGGCTTGCCGTAGAACGGTTCGATCGAGCGGGCAATCTGCTGGGCATTCGCCACCACATCGGCTTCAGCCGCACTCCGCGCAGCGGCATTCTTATCCATCGTCGCGACGGCCACGTTCCGGATCGACAGGATATGGCCCAACCAGAGATCGCGAAGCACCGCCTTCGTCTCCGCCACCTTGGCCGGGTGGCCCGCTGCGTGAGAGGCCGCAGGCGCCGGAGCATCCGTCGTATGGGCACAGGCCACGGTGGCCACGCTGAGCATGAGCACTGAACAGGCATGAATGACCTTACGCATGTCTTCTCTCCTTGTAAAAATAGTGAGGCAGCGCCGGACAGCCGACATTGGCTGTCGCACGCGTTGGCAAGGATAGAGAACGGGAGCGGCCCTGTAAGTTAGCGCGATAACAGTGGGGGAAAATGTGCGGCGTTAGAAGCCGGAATCCGCGAGACGGGCTGATGATTGGGCCGTGGAACCCAGGAACCGGTCGAGTTCGGCTCGACGAAGGAGCAATCCGTCTTTCCGCGCATAGGTGATCAACCCCTGCTCACGCAGTTGGTTCAGGAGGGTCGACACCACCTCCCGTCGCGCGCCGATCATTTGGGCCAGATCGTCCTGCCGGAAATAGTGCGTGAGACGAACCCACTCGCCGTCCGGTTCGCCGAATTCGTCGGCCAACCGACCCAGCGTGCGCACCAGGCGCTCCATCGTGCTACTGAAGGACAGGGTCTGAATCTGATCGTACGCTGCCGATAGCTGTTGAGCCACATTTGACAGAAACAGCAGGAACGCCGGACGATTGCTTTGCAAATGGGAGATGAACTCATCGAAACTCAGTTCGACGATCTCACTGTCTTCCATCGCAATGGCCTGCTCGCGGCGCTCTCCGGTGCAATGACACAGCTCGCCGAACACTTCGCCGGTCTGGTGCAGGCGCAAGATCAGTTCACGCCCATCCTCGGTGAGCGATGTCAATTTCACGAATCCCCGACGAAGATAGAACACGCTCTGCGCCGGATCTCCCGGCCCATAGATGCGACTCCCCTTCGGCACCTGCTGCCCCGGGCGGTTCATCAACTGTTCGCAGAGCTTGCCCCGAAAACAGCCGGACAGGGCCAGGCAGTGACGGTGGTCCGCCATATTCATCGCCGTATGGATCATATTTCTCATCGAGGGGGATTGTACCGGGATGACCAGGCGCCTGACCAGCCCCCCAAAGGCTCCCGCCACGTTCCGGCCATCGGTTCTAGCACTGCACCGTGACCTTCAATTATGATGGGGAGAACAGGGCTCGAAGACCACCTCATCCGGACAGCGACCATGCCGGTGTTCTCAACATCAGCCGTTCGATCAGGCCGGCTTGGAATTGCCTGTACCGGGAGTCTCTGTTTTGCGATCTCATTGATGGCCGGTTCACTCCTGTGGGCCGACTCCTCGTCTCCAGCCAAGCCGGGCAACGGGCCGCAGGATGCGGAGCAAGGACGGGCGATCTTCAATGGCAAGGGCCTCTGCTCCACCTGCCACGGTGTCGATGGACACAAGGGGCAGCTGCCGCCTCACCTGACCCAACACATCCGGGACAATATTGAACACCTCGATCCCGCCCCCGCCGACCTGAGGCAGGCCACAGCACTCACCCTCGCCACCGACAAGCAACGATTCGACATCATCCGGCACGGGCATCTGCGCACCGCCATGTATCAACTCTCGAAGGACACCCTTTCCGACGAAGAGATTCTCGCGTTACTACCCTATCTCGCGTCCATCCGCGGCACGGTGCCGCCCCCTGCTTCCCAGCCCCCTGCTCCCTTTTCGTTAAGGGGCGACGCCAAAAGCGGGCGGCAGCTGTATCACGAGCTCGGCGGGTGCGCCATCTGCCATGGGATTGAAGGACGCCTGCAATCACGGCCTCCGATGTCCGCCGAGTTGGTCGCACGGCTGAATGCGCTTCCCCACCCTCCGGCCGATCTACGTCGTCCAGCAGGCCTGACTTCCCAGAATGACGAAGACCGCTATCGATCCATCAAACTTGGCCATCCGGGCACGGCAATGTATCCGAAGACGCTGCTGCGAGACGAAGATATTCGGGACTTGATCGCCTATCTCGCGGTCCTTCGTGAAGGAGGCCGATAGACAAAGGATGTATTCCGGAAGACGGGGAGTGCGATAACGAAGAAGTGGAAGCGATACGACACAGTCGCTAAGGAACGGCTCGCGGAGGCAGCGACGACCTGCACGCACCACTCACCGGCGGTTACCGCCCCCAGGCCCGGAATAACCCCGTATAGGCCAGTTAGCTTGGCCCGGGAGGATCTTCGTGGTCTTCTCCCGTCAGGGCTTCTGCCTCTTGCGCTTCAAGCCCCTGCAGATCGGTCAGGATGCTTTGCAGCACCTGACGGCGCTGTTGCAGCCCCTTCTTCGGCATATCGCGTGTCAGAGGCTCCTGCGCTGATTCAGGCAAATTGACGATCGCTTCGGCTTCTCCCAAGGTCGCGTACTTATAGGATTCGACGTAGGGATGAGAGCTGCCGAATATTCTGGTGAGGATCGCTTCGGTCTCGTCGTCAAATGCGTCAAACGTGGGATGGACGGCGGTGACATGCGCCAACCCTTCAAGCGTATCGATTTGTGCCTTGATGTCGTCGATCCTCATTCGAGGCTGATACATAGAGTTGACTTCGGCCATGGCGTGCCCTCCTCTCCTCCCTGGTGTATCACCTCCTGAGCGGGATGGCCGCTAGGGATTCCCCGAGAATTGTGGGGTGATGCGGGAACCGCGTCAGCGCAACGTTCAACGCCTGTCAGCGTAACGTCTCGTCGGCTAATCGCCGCAGGAGATACCCCACGATTGTCACATTCACGGCAACAACTCCCAGGCCTGATGCGGACAGGTCCCGGGCGACCGCATGCAGTTCACTCGGTAGCAGCATGCTCATGGATAGGATGGTGAGATAGGCAGCCCATGACGCCTCAATCCACAGACCGAATCCTTCGACGAACAGCAGCGTCGCATAGGCCACACTCACCAACCCCATGATGAAGAGACTGTGGCCTTGGAGTACCGGCACGTTGAGGAGAAGTGCGTGCAACAGGCGGGTGTGACGGCTCACGTACAGCTGATCAAACAGGGGAGCAAGAACCGTCTCAATCTCGGGGTCCACCCATCGAAAAAATCCCGCGCCCGCGAGGAGGAGCAACATCCCCTTCACCAGCGTGAACAGCGCGATGGGAGCCAGACTGCCCTGAGACGACACCTTTCTTAGTGGGAGCATACCGTCGCATTCCGGAACCACGGAAGGAGAGGACCGATCCACATCATCACACGTTCCCGGTCTTACGGCGCCTCACCCACACAGTGGCCGCATCCTGGAAACGGCTAACCGTCACGACCAGCCTTCGCTGTCGTGCCCTGGACGACAAGTGTACCAAGCCGTTCGTATCGGCGCTAGAGACAGCGCCACGGTCCGCTCAGACCTTGCGAGGCCGTGCAACGGAAGCTTGCCCTAACCCGGACGCGAGCACTCTGTGAAGGAGGAGACGGCTGCCAGGCCCGGGCTCACGAGGGAAACCCACCCGGGCGCTCGGCGGTCAAATGCGCGATGAGGAAGCAGGCATCGCTGACCGGATCGGTGGTAAACGGGGCGTCATGACGACGCGTGATCGCCGTCGTCAATCGTTCGGCGGCTTCTCTGACAGGGAGCGGAAATTCCTGGTGTTGCTGAATCCGGCGGAGATGCGCCATCGCATCCCCCTGCCACACGGCGTTCCCGGCCGCAGCCAACCAGGCCCGATCGGCCAAGGCCACCGCACGCCTCGCACACACCCGCGCCTTGCCCTCCTGTCCCTGCGCCCACGCAGACTTCGCCGCAGAGAGTTCTCGATCGATGCGTACAGAATCGGACATCAGGCTCACGCTACGGCTGTAAGGGCACACCTGTCAATGACAAGCGGGGGGCCGCAACACAGACCTCCACGGAGGCTCAGGGCAATTATGCCCCTTTTCAGGGAAATCCCTATTCCGCTGTGTCTCCCAATCAGGCATAGTGTGCGCGCTCCTGCGAGCCGGGTTGAATACGGCCAGCAGTATGAACACCATCAACAAAGCCTGACTCGATGATGACGACGCATCGTATACGCAAATCCAGCACGTACCGGTTTCACGATTCGGCGCGCAATGACCGGAAGTTTATCCTCGCGGCAGTGGCCGCAGCCCTCATCCTCGCGGCCCTGCTCGCAAGTCTAGGAGTGGATTTCTTCCGCAATCCGCTCAAGTAGTCGCGTCCCGTCCCCCGTTCAGCTATCATCCCGTCAGCTTCACATCGCACGGATACCACAGCGCGGAACGCCCGACACGCATCGCGGTCACCACCATGACGTGGATCGTCTACATCCTGGAATGTGCCGACGGCAGCCTGTACACCGGCATCACAAATGATCTTGAGCGGCGCATGCGGGCGCATGCGAGCGGGAGGGGCGCGAAATACACGAAACGCCGGGGGCCGTTTCTCGTGCGGTATACCGAATCCTGGGACAGCAAAGGTGCGGCCTTGCAACGTGAGGCCGCGATCAAAGCACTGGACCGGGCGGCAAAGATCGCGCTGCTGACAGCTGGTCCCTAGTAGGACAGCAGACTGGGCCGCCCCGTCCGCATCTCGTCAGGTCTTCTTCGCAGGCTTCTTCTTGGATTTGACCGCTGGCTTGGCCACCGACTTCGAGGGCTTCTTTTTCGCAGTTCCCCCTAACACGATCACTGGTTTTTCCGGCGAGAACGCCTCTTCGACACGACTCTTACCGTTGGTCGCCAGAATGACCAGCCCCTGGTGGTTCTCAATACTCTGCAACAGGTAGGACACGTCGGTCTGCGCATAACGATCGTGCGCAGCCTGCACGCGATCGCGGTTTCCGAACAACGCATCGGCCTCATCGAAAAAAAGAATCGAGCCGTGGCGGTTGGCCATGTCAAAGACACGATGCACATTCTTCTCCGTCTCACGAACATGTTTACTGACCACCGCCGCAAGATCCACGCTGGCCAGATGCAGCTGCAGTTCTTCCGCCAACACTTCCGCCGCTTTCTGGCGACGCAGTGGGGTGGCCCCGGAGAGCACAATCACCGCACCGGAGGGTTGCGACGCCCGGGCCGACTTGGCCCGACGCACCGGCGCCTTCACCGATCGCTTCTTGACCGACTGGGGAGTGCTCTTCTTTCGTCGAGTGACTGCTGCTGCCATAACGCGAGTCCCTTTCCGGTTCATACCTGGCCCCCGCTCCGACAGGTCGCACAGACCCGCCGGAGAAACGCCTGAGTATAACCGGTTCTCCTGCGGACTGGGAATGTCTTACGTCGCTTAGGTTTCCATCATCTCCAGGCGCGCATCGAACTCATGCCCGCAGGCGGCGCATCGAATACACTCGGCATCAACCGTGACTTCCTCGGCCCTTAGACCCATGCCGCCGCAGTCCGGGCAGCGAGTCAGATGGACTCGCTGATTATCCACGGTCTCATATTGCACGCCATGCAGGCAAAAGACCGGTTTCCCATCAAGCTGCCAGGGTTTGCCGGCATTGTCATGCACCGGCAGCACAATGTAGTGCTGCTTCACATACTCTGCCAACGCCCGATAACTCGAAAAGCCGCTCTGTATCAATTTACCGCTCACAGCATCGTAGAGCGACTGCTGTTTGACCACGGCTTTGATCGGCCCCATATGCCACCTCCTCCGGCTCAGGAGAACAGCCTGCCGGTGCACACCAGTCTGCCCATCTCACCAGGAACGGCACCATCGTTGACTCAGGCTGCCTCGCAGCACATCGACTGACTCACGAAACGGGACGAGAGCCTGTCCGCAGCCTCTGCGGCGGCTGGGAGCCAGCCGGCTCGCCAGAGACTACGTCAACTCAAGGCTTCGCTGCGCCTCGAGCTCGGCGATACAACTTTCCAGGACCCGGCTGCGCTGCACGAGCTGTTGATGGGGACTTTCGAGCTCCGTATTTTCCGGCGCTTCGTCGGTCATATTCACCAGGCCGCCGGCCTCCCCGAACTCGGCATACGCATAGGCCTCGAGTAACCCTGACGTCTCCCCCAGCTGATCGGCAATCAACGCTTCTGTCTCCTGATCGAATTCTTGCAGACTGCGCGTCGGACGCCCCTTGCCCCGATAGGTGGCGAGTTCGGCCAACTGCTCCCGCAAACGCTCAATACGGCGATCCAGAGTATGGGGTGGTGTGAGAGTTGCGCGTGTCATAGACATAGCACCTCCTCTCGATATGGTGGGATCTTTGATCTTACCCCTCGCAACCAGCCGAGGCAAGCCGCCGGAGCCGGGCCGGTCGTCTCACTTGACCTTGAGGCAGCGCGAGTGCGAGGGTACGCCCTGCGTCGACTACGTGAGTCGTACGTCCACGTATGCCCCAACGGAATCTGCCCATGATCGGTCTCTGGTTGCTCCTATTGTGGCTTCTGCCCATTGCCTCATCCCCGGCATTTGCCGTATCCCCGACACCGGGCACGCCGACCGCCGCTCCCAACCAACTTTCGGGCCATGAACTGCTGCGCATCGGCGAGATCCATGACCAGCAGGAGCACTTCCCTGAGACCCTGACCTATTACCAACTGGCGCTGTCAAAGTTTCGGGAGAAAAAACAACCTCAGGGCATCGCCACGGCCTTAGTGAAAATCGCACGCGTCCACGAACGCCAGGGCAAGCTCCAGGACGCCTATGCCTCGTTGCGGGAGGCCGTGCCGTTATTTGCCCAGACATCCGATCGATCCGCCCATGCCGAGGCGTTGCTCGCAACAGGGCGAGTGGCGGCGCAACTAGGCCAACGCGAGGCGTCGCGAGACGCGCTCGCCCAGGCGGCGGCCTTGTTTACCCGCGTCAGGAACGCCAGGGGATGGAACGACACGATGGTGCAGCTGGGGCTCTTGCAGGTGGTGGATGGCGAGGCAGACGCCGGACTCTCGTCCTTGCAGCAGGCGGCGGAGGAAGCGCGCACCCGACGCCATGTCGATCAGCAGTTCACCGCTACCGTCGCGCTCGGGGACGCCCATTGGCTGCTGGGAAGACTCGAAGAGGCACGCACCAACTACCTGGACGCACTGGCACTGGCTCAGGCGGAGCATCACCTGCCGTTCGAAGGCATGCTGCACCTGCGGCTCGCCCGGCTCGATCAAGGGAAAGACACGCTGAATGATCGCGTCGCGCTGGGAAAACGCGCCATTCAAATTGCCCAGGCACTACACGATACCGCCGCCGAGGCTGATGCGTGGTCACTCCTTGCCGACCTGCATCGACAGTTGGGACAACAGGCCGAGGCAGAGCAGGCAGACGCACGAGCCCTCGCGATCTATCGGAGTAGAGAACTATTCGTCCACGGCGTCCGATAGAGGCCGCCGCTTCCCTCAGCCGGGTCGCGTGGCACGCCAGGCGGTTCCCGCCCCGATCAAGAGCAACATCGTCGATAAGAGATAGGGCGCACCGGGCAGGTGCCAGTCGGCTTGTGGACCGATGAAGGCCGCAAACGTCTGGGTGAACAACGTCGGCCCGATCAAGCCGGCGATCCCGGTGAGGCTGGCGATCGCGCCCTGCAATTGTCCCTGCTCAGACGGGCTCACCCGGCGAGTCATAAATACTTGCGCTGAGGGAGCCGCCAGCCCCCAGAAGGCCATCACCGGAATACCAAAACAGTAGAGCAGCGGCGTGGGGGCGAGCCCGTAAATCGCAAACCCGATTGCCCCGGCGAGGAGGCCAAGCAGCAACGTCCGGCGTTCTCCCAGACGCGCGGTAATCGGCCGCACCAAGGTTCCCTGAACGATCATGGCGCAGACCCCGACACCGGCCAGCGTGAACCCCACTGCCGATGGTCCCCATCCGTAGCGATAGCCCAAATACAACACGGCCACACTAGGGAGCACCGCATGCGCCAGGTTCATCAGGAAATTGGCCGTCGCGAGGCCAAAGAGTTCATGATGCGATCGCAGAAGGATCAACGCGCCGACCGGATTCGCCCGGCGCCACTGGAAGGGCGCCCGTTTTTCGACCGGAAGCGATTCCGGGAGCACAAAGAATCCATAGCAGGCATTGAGCAGACTGGTCGCCGCTGCTCCCCAAAACGGCCAGCGGGGGTCGATGGCGCCCAGGAGCCCGCCCACGGCCGGGCCCAAGACGAAGCCGAGTCCGAAAGAGGCGCCCATCATGCCGAACGCGGCCGCCCGTTTGTCCGGGGGCGTCACATCGGCGATATAGGCGCCCGCTGTGCTGAAGCTCGAGGACGCGATGCCGGAAATCACTCGACCGGCGAAGAGCCAGGACACACTCGGTGCCAGGGCCATCAGAATGAAATCGAGGCCCAACCCGAGATTTGATAACAAGACGATGGGGCGTCGTCCAAAGCGATCGGACAACGACCCCTGGATCGGTGAACACACAAACTGCATGAGAGCCCAGGCCGTACCCATCAGGCCATAAATTTCGGCGGCTCGCGGCGTGTTGCCGCCCAGGAACTCCTCCACCAGTTTCGGTAAGACGGGAATGATAATCCCGAACGACAACATGTCGAGCACGACCGTCACGAGAATGAAGACGATCGCCGCCTGGCGCGGTTGGGGTGAGACCTGGGTGTGCGTCATAAAAAGCGCCATGGTACCAGGCCAGCCGCGCCGGCGCATAGCAAAAGGCGGCATCTCGCCCGTTCGATCATGCCTCCTCTTACAACCGGTTTTCTGCTACCCTGCCGCCGATGCCCGCCACGCTCCAAGCCTTCATCGCCATCTTTCTCCTCGGCGCGCTACTTCGCTCCTCCGGACTCCTGGGGAAACCTCATGCGGAACGGCTTGCCTCGTTCGTATTTTCGATCAGCCTTCCCGCGACCATTGTCGTCTCGCTCGACCACGTCACCATTGCTCCCAGTGCGTGGAAACTGCCCGTTTCAGCTTGGTTGATCACCGGCTCGATGCTCGTGTGCGCCTGGCCACTAACCCGCCTCCTGCATCTGCCACGCGCGTCGCAAGGCGGATTCCTGCTCGGCACGGGCTGCATTAATTCAGTCTACTTTGCCTATCCCGTCGTGCTAGCCACGTTCGGCGACAGCGGGCTCGCACACGCAATCCTGTTCGACTTAGGCCAAACCACGCTGACCCTCACCCTGCTCTATGCCATTGCCGTCTGGCACGGGACCAAAAGCGCGACCGCTCGATCCGCGCTCACGCGATTCGTCTCCTCGCCGCCCTTGTGGGCGCTGTGTTTCAGTCTCCTGTGTTCGTTGGCGCAGTGGCATCTCCCGACCTGGCTACGAGAGATTCTGACACCCGTTCATTTGACCACAACACCACTGGCGAGCCTGGTCCTGGGCCTGTCGATCAGCTTGACCGCGCTTCGTCGCACCTGGCCCCTGGCGTTGATTGGCGTCGCGTTGCGGATGCTTGGCGGCTTACTTCTTGGAGTGGCTATGACTGCCGCCTTACAGCTCACGGGGATGGAACGGGCGATTGTGATCCTCATTGCGGCGATGCCGTCGGCCGTCACCGCGGTGATCTTCGCTGCGGACACGGGGTTGGACGAAGACCTGGTCACCTCGATCGTCGCACTCTCCATTTGTTGCGGAGTCGCGTTGCTTCCATGGCTTCCCCATCTCATGCGCCTCCTGTTGAGCTAACGACCCAGCCAGCAGCTTCATTTCCAGCGCCCTTCTGACAACCACGCCGATGTTCCACTCGCTCCTCAGTTGTGGGAACGATGTCACGCGCTGTGAGGTTTTTGCGACGGCAAAAATTTCCCGGTACAGCAGGTCACGTTGCCCGGCTCCCTCACAAGCGCCCATCGCCGCAACTGGACTGGTGTTGAGAGGTGTGCCGCCATTTATCCGGAGATGGAGCATGGCGGTACGAGGCTTGCTCTTCTTGTCAGGTAAACACAGGAGGACGGATCATGCACGACCCCGCGCTTTGGGCAAGTTGGTACCTCTGGTTGCTGGCAGTACCGGCTCTCGTCATCGGCACGCTCATTCGTGACTGGCTGCAGCGTAGACAACCTGAGCGGGCACGAAGGCGGAAATAGCGAGGTGAGAGGAGTCGCCCACGAGGCGTCACCGGAGATGTGCGCGACAGCGTGCGGCCGAATGGGTTACGGCAACCTCACGGGCCGGGAATTTGGAGCTTGATGGATATCGCCAGCCGATCATCGGTGATCTGCGCCACGATCTTGTCGCCGGTCTTTAATCGTCCGCCTACCACGCCCTCGATTTTCGTCTCAGGCGTCACTTTCAGGCGTTCTTCGTGACCGGAGAATTCCTTGACGACGAGTTCCTCACCCTCCCAGTACATCACATCCGCCTTGATCACCATGGCGGCAGTGGCTTGCGTACCCTCAGCGGCAGCGGCGGGAATGACTGCGGACAATACAAGATATAGTGCGAGAAGAAGTGCCATCACCAACCCTCCCGTTTTTTCTTAGCCTACCGATCGCCGCGGGGCACTGTCAATCAATGTAAGCTGGAAACAGAAATGGTCGCTCGCCTTACCACAATCCCCTCTCAGTGCCGGCCTGAGGGAGTCCCCCACTGCGCACGTCGAACGAGGCCTTTCCGAGGGCGCACGTCAAAATCTAATGCTCCTTCCAATTCCCCCTTCATTCTTCTAGGGAGTAGCCGCATCGGCCTTCACTGCGCGTATGGGCCGAGCACATTCTGATCGTGCGCGGTCTGCGAGCAAGAAGGACGGGGCGACTGCTCCCCCGTTCAACATTTCGACCCATCCATCCGGCAGGCCTCCGCACGGTCGTTGAACCCTGAATTGCGTAGGCTTTCATAGACATTCTGCTGCCGTTCCATGTCCCGGTCGTAGGGAGTCTTTTCCCGCACATCCGACTGATACCCGCTGCCGGAGTTCCGTCTCGGCTGACGCGCCAGGAGCACCTTGCGCACCTCGGTCTCATAGTAGCCACGGGTTTGGGGATCGGGATCTTTCTGGTAGCAGGTGTTCAGGAGTTTGCGGCCCTCAGCGTCGTGCCCCAAGGCGTAGTGGGCGAATCCGACGTTGCAGTAGGCATTCGGCGTGGCCGGATCGAGCTTCAGAACGATTTCGGAATCCTGCAGGGCTAGCTGAAATTTTTCGTGGCGGCTGTAGATTTCGGCACGGGCTTTATAGGCACCGACATGTTTGGGGTCGAAACGGATCGCGGCGGTGAAATCGTCCAAGGCTTCGCGGTCCTTGCCCTGATACTCTCGCACATAGGTCAACCCGCGCCCGTAGTGGGCTTCGGCACTCGGACGGAGACGAATCGAGGTCGAATAGTCGTCCAGCGCCTGCGGAATCTGACCAAGCATCTTGCCGGCCTTGGCGCGGATGAGATAGGCGTCAGCCTTATTGGGCAGGCGACGAATGACTTCCGACGCATCTTGCAGCGCCTGCGCGTATGACCCGAGAAAATAGAAGCAGCGGGCGCGAGCGAGATAAATGCCAGGCTGATTGCGTTTTTGTTCGAGGACATGAGTGAGGAGTTCGAGGGTGTCCTGATTGCCCTTCCCGTTGGCTTCGCAGTAGGCCTCCACCGAGACATCGCCGCAGGCCACCGCGAGGAGGAGACCGCACAGCGCGACGACACTGCCTGCACAACGACCGGCTTGTCCCATGCCCGCCTCCAGAGACGGGCGCATTATCCGATTGTAGAACAAACCACGTCAACGTTTTCCTGGGGCCGATTGTACCGGGCCGTTCACTAAAAGCCGACGGACAGGCCGACGGTGCCAAGCAACGCCGCTCGGTCGGCAGGCCCCAGGAATTCGGTGCCGAGCCCCCCATCCAGCACCACCCGTGAAGTAAGCTGGTGGCGCAGGCCGACTTCCATCCCGGTGTGGTTCCGCTGTCCATGCAGGTCAGACTGTCGGGTGTAGAGGCTGACAATCAACGTATCGCGAAAACTCCCGGGGTATCCCAGCGGATAACTGACGGCCGCCACGGCACGATAGGTGCCTGGTCGCTCCTGTCCCTGCGGAGAGCCGAGCACGGTGTACCCGCCATTGAGATGCACACGCAGCCGCCCGAAGGATCGGGTCAGAATCCCCGTGACTTGCGTATCCACCCCTTTGGAATTGACGCCAGTCGGCAGATCGACTTCCACACGCAGTGCCATGGCCGGCAGGGTCAGAGTCTCGGTGTTGAAGTTGTACAGGACACCGAGGTGAAGATCCCCGGACTTGTTGGCCCCCACAATCGAATGAGGATCGGTGAATAGATCGCCCTGAATTTCGATCTGGGTATTGGCGAACGCGCCATAAATGATTTGCGGCTGAAAGGTGACGTTCGTGCGCCCCTGGCGCCGGTCATTGAATCGCACACCGCCTTCAAGCCCGATCTCCCCTTTGGGAACGGCATAGGCGTCTTCCATGCCGATCGGCCGGTTGGGGTCCAGATTGTCATGGTCCAGCGCCGGCGCGGACACCGGCTGCCAGAGTAGCAGCACCAGAGCTAACGCGCCGACCCGGGAGAGGCTCACACGCTTCAATGGTGATGCTCCTGTTCGGCTTTGACGATCATGGGATTCGTCTCATCCGCACTCGCCAGGTAATACCGATTGACCACTCGATAGATTTCCTCCCGCTTGGCCTCCCACGTCGGCAGTGACTCGCTGGTGAGAATGTCGCTGATGTTGTCGTGCAGCATATGCAGGTTGTCGAAGATGTTCGCCACATCCGGGTACCGCGCGGCAAAGGCGGGGCTGTACCCTGCCGTGAGCGGCATAAACGTCCACTGCACAGGGGGTTGATCGAGGTAGCCTCGATAGGTCGTCAGGATCGGCCGCACGGCCTTCGTCTTGGCGGCCAGGTCCGTCGCCGCCTGCAAGGGATCGTACACAGCGACCTGCAAGTAGTGATACGACCAGATGGTCGCGTTGAAGAGCGGAAACCGTGTCCGGAACGCCTTGGAATAGGGAAACTGGTCCAACCGTCGATGGTCCAGCCGCTTCGACGTGATCGCATAGGCACTATTCCGGTAATAGGCCAACACCTCGCGAATCGCACGATCCTTGTCCGGCTCGTCTGACACGACGATGTCATACGTCGCCCGATGTAGGGCATGGGCTTCGTCGAACGTGTTTTGCGCGCGCCAGGCCAACTTCATATAGGTCGGCGCAATCGCCTCTTCGTTCGGATTCAGCCTCGGCTTGCTCGCAATGAACGCGAGCGTCTCTTTGCGGGCCCGCTCCTCAATGGCCGGCACGTCCTGCCCGCCGGTCAGCAACAGATTTTCATAGAGATTGGAATGCCCGAAATCGACACCATTGAACTCACTGTCGAGTTCAGCCAAGTCCTCACGCAGGGCGAAGTTCCAGAACGCGCGATAGTAGAATCGCTTGTCGCGCGGCTCAAACTGACTGCAGCTCGCCAGCGCATACGCGACCGTGGCCAAGGCCACGATCGCGATGCCGCGGATGATGATGCCGGAAGGTCTCATGTGCGTCTTTCCCACTCTCGTCTCAGTGGCAGTGATGCCCATGCACCAGTGCATGCCCGCGCCCGCGCGCAATCAGCCACCGGTTGACCGGAAACGCGGCCGCCCCGGCGAGAATCAGCGAGAGGGCCAGACTGCCCCAGAACAACGGATCAGGCAACCCAGCATCCATCGCGCCCGGTAGCACCAGCATGATCGCGTTATCCACCAGTTCCATGGTCGTCATGGACAGCGTATCCGAGGCCAACGCCAAGCCGATCGCCGTTCCCCACGCCATCCCTGCCCGCCGCAACGGATAGAGGGTCATGGCATACCCGAAGGCAAAGGCTAACGCAACGGCCAGGGCGACGGTCGGCCAATTACTCCACCCGAGCGCCGTGCCCACTGCCATGCCAGCCACTTCGCCGATGGTGCAACCGGTCAAGCAATGCAGGGTTGCCATAAGGGCGGTGCGATTGAGTGAAACCGCCTCGTGCCCGTGCGTCGGCGACGCGGGCTCGTGGTGATGGTCGTGATGATGCTGAGGCGCCTCCTCACCTCCATGAACCTCCTCACAGGAATGGAGTCGGGCGGTTCCGCCAGGGTGGGACAGGGTTGCGCCGGCCGAGTGATGATGTTGCATGTGATCCTCCTTGTAGATGGTGATGTCTGCTGTCACCACTACAGACGGAGGCGGGGGAGAATTATTACAGCGGGCAGCGCCTGACGACCTTTTGTCGTACCCGCTCATGGAGTGACCCACAACACTGGGCACACAGGCTGCGGGCCGCCCCTGCGCTCAGCCTACTCGTCGCAGGTGCACTGGACGCATCCATGCTTCGTACAGAGACCGCAGGTCTGCTCCAGGCTCGTCCGTAACGCCTGGCGCGCCCGATGTAATCGCACGGTCAGGTTGTTGTGCGTGATCTGCAGGGCCTGCGCGACCTGTTCCGGCGATTGCCCCTCGAGATCAATACGGCGGAGCAGCTCGGCATAGGCAGGGCGCAGGGCGGGAAGCAACCGCTCTAAACAGGCACAAATGGTCGGATGCAGTTCGTCTGGTGCCGGGCTGCGGTCTCCACCGATCGCGGCCAACTCCTTCTCGAAGGCCTCCGTTTTCCTCCCTTCCGCTGCCCGTGCGCGATAGACATCCACGATCGCATTGCGGAGAATCCGGTAGAACCACGCCACCACATTGTCGGTCTGGGCAAGCGCATGCTGATGCTCGACGGCGCGCACCAGGCCCTGCTGCAACACATCCTCAGCCAGCGCGTCATCCGAGATGCGGCGGCGAACAAAGGCCCGAAAGGCAGACTCCCGGGCCAGCAGCGGCTGCAAGACATCCTGCCAATCCACTGACGCTGGTTCTATTTTTTCGTGGTCGTGCTGATCTGTCATGGGGTGTGATCGTCGTGCTGCGGTGACGGACTCCATCGTCGCACAAAACTGCATCCTGCTTGTTGTACCAGAATCTTACAAGAGGTTGCTCCTTCTCCTTCACGGATAGCGGAGAATACGTGCATTTCTGATTCACTTGGCGACGAACCCTGTGTCGTCTTGCAACAGTCACGGGAAAAGTCTTGATCTAGACCTTGGAGACATGCTTGACTGACATGCCTCGTCATCTTGTTGCTTGATGGAGGGTTTTCATGCCGCGTGGAATTCATCGCACGCTCTGTGGTCTCATCGTATTTCTTCTTCCGATCTCTACCCAAGCCGCCGATCTGCCCGATACCAGCCTGTCGTCTCTCAAGGGGCTCGTCGGAGAATGGAAAGGCACCGACACCGACGGCAAGCCCCATAAAGTTGCGTATGCACTCAGCTCAGGGGGAACCAGCCTCACCGAAACCCTCACCCCGCCCGACAGTCCCCCAATGACCACCATGTACTACAGCGACGGGGATCAACTGATGCTGACCCACTACTGCTCGCTGAACAACCAGCCACGGATGCGGACCAGCGGCTTCAAAGAGGGAGAGAAGAGCATCACCTTCGTCTTCGTCGATGCCACGAATCTCACGAACCCCACCGATGTCCACATGCACCAGCTGATGATCGACCTCAAAGATCACGATCACTTCACGCAAACCTGGACCCTGAGTAAAGCGGGGAAGGATGTACCGAAGGTCTTTTCCTTCGAACGCGTCAAGTAACGGTTGCAGCACCGAGCGCAACAGGGAGGCCCGCACATGCCATCACAAACGCCGGAAGCCGTCATTGCAGCCCAGCGTCAGGATTGGAACCGCGTCGCCCCGGGCTGGGACAAGTGGGATCAATTCTTCAATCGCACCATGGCATTCATTAACCACCGCCTGGTGGCGGATGCCCGGGTACGTCCGGGCCTTCGCGTGTTGGACCTGGGATCAGGAACAGGCTATCCCGCACTCCTCGCCGGCGAAGTGGTCGGGGCGGAGGGCACGGTGGTCGGCATCGATCTGGCGGAATCCATGCTGGCCGTGGCCACACGCAAGGCCAAGACGCTCGGCTTGCAGCAGGTAAGTTTTCGTACCGGAGACGTGACCTCGCTGCCATTCGACAGCGGGTCGATCGATGCCGTGATCAGCCGGTTTTGCCTGATGTTCCTCCCGGACATTCCTAAGGCAGCGAGGGAAATCGCACGCGTGTTGAAACCCGGCGGGTATGTCGCCGCCGCGGTCTGGTCGTCGCCAGAACACAATCCGTTCATTCGCATCCCCATGGATGTCATCAAATCCATCACTCCCCTGCCTCCGCCGGAGCCGGATGCCCCGGGGATCTTTCGCCTCGCCAAGCCCGGCGACCTGGCCGGCATGTTTCAACAGGCAGGACTCACCCCGTTGGACGATGAAGAATTTACGGCTGAGGTGGCGTACGAGTCGGCGGAGGAATTCTTTCGTGGCTTGATGGATATCGCGGCGCCGATTCAAAATCTGTTCGCGAAATTGACGCCAGCGCAACAGGCCGAGGCCGAACGGGGCATTATCAAAACCGTGAACGACTACCGGGGGCCACAGGGCGTGGCCCTCCCCATCGCCGTACGAATCGTCAGCGCAAGAAAACCCCGGTAGGGGAACCATGCGGCACGCCGACCCTGCCGGCCGTTTGAGCCGGGAGGGTGCGCGTGCCGCTGACGCACTCAGTCTTTCGCTTTTTCCTTCAGCTCGTTCATCTTTCCTTTTGCTCGCTCCCCCACTCCCTTCATTTTGCCCTTCGCCCGTTCGAGCTCTGCCTTTGTCTCATTCCCTTTCAACTCCTCTTTCATCGCCTTCGTCTCACCCTTCATCTCTTCGATCTCGCCTTTGACCTCTCCTTTGGCCTTTTCCATTTTGGCTTTGGTCTCACTGGCCCCAACAGCAGTCATCAGTCCGACCGACAAACACACCCCGACAACTGCGACTGTCATGAATGTACGCATACCCATCCTCCGCGTGTAGGTGAACCGCTTCCACCACTCTGCGCGTTCCCCGCACCTCTCCCCACTAGAGAATCCCCTAGTTCCCGGATCTCACATGCCCCTATGGAAGCGTGCTAGGGAGACATCCAGTTGCACCATGGCCAGGGTGACGGCACAGTAAAGCTCACAGTGTGTACTCTCCCTCTCTGGAAAGGAGCCTGGTTATGCGACAGCTCATACTGAGCAGCCTCTTGGGATTCCTCCTCCTCACGACCGGCGGATGCAGCTATCTGTTCTATCCCCACGCCAAGGACTTCACCGAAAAGGCCAAGGGTGACACCGCGGTTGAGACCTTGATCAACCTGACGACGATGATGGAAGCGTCCGCCAAGGCCGGCCAACAGGGACGAGGGAAAGATCAGGCGTTCGATGATCTGCATAACCAGCTCCATGCCTTTGACAACACCCTGTGCTGCGTCGACAAACACAAGCGGGATCTACCGGCATATGATTTGGTGGTCACGCATCACAAGGAGCTCTGGGCGATCTTTAAGCGGGTCTGGAAGTTCAAGGATGATCAACCCCAGCGGAGTCAACATCTCGAGCTGTTTGCCACGGAAGTCCTGGAACTCCGGGAGTCGCTCCAGACATTGAAATGAACGCCGGAATGTTGCACAGTGCGCCACGGCGGAGAGTCAGCTTTGAGGACTCCCGCCGGTGCAAGGATTCACGACGCTCCCACTGGACGGTGGAATGCCTATCAGTCCTGTTGAGCTCCAGGCTCAACCGGCTCACGTCCACGCTGGGGGATACGCGAAAGGTGCGTGGCGCATGCCTGCCGACAGTTTCAAAGACTTTGTGCTGGACCAACTCCGACACGTCCCGCAATTGCTGTGCAAAGCCATGTTCGGCGGCTATGGGCTCTATCACCGTGAGACGTTCTTTGGCATCATTCACAAAGGCCGACTGTACTTAAAGACAAGCGGCACGACACAGCCGGCGTATATCGCGCGAGGCATGCAACCGTTTCGCCCCAATGGCAAGCAACTCCTGAAACAGTATTACGAAGTGCCGGTCGATATTCTGGAAGATGCCGAGCAATTAACCGTCTGGGCGCGCAGGGCCATCGCACCCCCGAGTGCGCAATTGATTCTTCCTTTTCACGATGCTCCTTCGATCAAGGACGTGCTCACGCACATGTGATGCATCAACCCCTCACCACGCCTTCTCGACGCCTCTGGACCATCGGGCACTCGACCCGGTCCAGCGATGAGTTTCTCGCCCTCCTCCACATTCACGACATCCAACGGCTCATTGATATTCGTCGCTACGCCGGCTCCCGGCGATATCCGCAGTTTCATGCAGCTGCGTTGGCCCAGAGTCTGTCGACGGCGGGGCTCTGGTATGAAGCACTGTCGGCCCTCGGCGGGCGTCGAACGGCACGACCCGACTCGCCCAACATGGGTTGGAAGAACGAGAGTTTTCGAGGGTACGCCGATTACATGCAGACAGAGGAATTTGACAGGGCACTCGGCGAGCTGATGAGCCATGGCGAGAACGAACGGACAGCCATCATGTGCGCAGAAGCCGTGCCCTGGCGCTGCCATCGCTCCCTCGTCGCCGATGCCCTTGTCGCGCGTGGGTGGGACGTCACCCATATTCTCGGCGCCGGCCAAGGGAAGCCGCACCAGCTCACAACCTTCGCGATGATCCAGTCCGGGCGTCTGATCTATCCCACCCCGTCGGATCAGCACACCACGCTCCGGATGTTTTAGATCCTCTCCCGCTCATTGTGTTCCTCACGGGGTTGCTGCACACTCTCGACCATGTGGTATCGCGTCGCCGCGGACTTCGTCCTGCTGCTACACCTGGCCTTTGTCCTCTTCGTAATCGGTGGCGGGCTCCTGCTCTTGAAATGGCGAGGGATGGTGTGGATCCACCTGCCGGCCGTGGCCTGGGGCGCGATGGTTGAATTCACCGGGTGGGTCTGTCCATTGACGCCACTGGAGAATGACTTGCGACGCCTGGCCGGGGAATCGGCCACAGCAGCGGACTTCATCAGCCGCTCCCTTCCGCCCCTGCTGTATCCCGCAATGCTGACGCGCGAGATTCAAATCCTGCTGGGCCTGGTTGTGCTGTCGGCGAACGTGGCGATGTACTGGTGGGTATTCTTCAGACCGTCAGGCGTGACCCACGCGCTACCGGATCGGTTCGTTTTTTGAGGAGGTCATAACCAGCGCCAGGCAGCCCTGCTCACTGGACGTCACGGGGTGGACGGTGCCCGCCTCCGCACGATGGTAATCACCGACTTGCAGGAACTCCCCGGCGCACAGACAGCTTCCCTCCAACACATACAACTCCTCGACTTGCGGGTGGCGGTGGCCGATCAGCGCTCCGCCGGGAGCCAATTTCAGCAACATCGTCGTGCGCGCCGCCGCCGCATCGTGAAACAACACCTTCATCGACAACCCCGGCGCCAATTCCTGCCACGACAAACCCTTGCTCCGGACGAAGGTGAAGCCTGTGCCCTCGGGGGCATCCTGCGGTTCCTGCGCAATGCGCGCCATGAGCCGCTCCTTGAGGGACGCCGGAGGTGCAATGGCGGGGCCGCTGAACGCCAGCTCCTGCGCCACATCTTGAAACGCTGCCACCTCGTCGCGTGTGGAGGCGGAGGCCGTCTTCAGCGAACGCGCGAACTGCCGCTGTGCCTCATCGCCAAGGGCTTCCAACGCATACAGCGCCGCGAGCTCCGCCAGGTCTTGTTCGTGACGAGGATCGGTCATGACAACAACCCTTCCCCGTGAGGCGCGAGCACTTCGCGCAATCTGATCATCCCCAGCCTGATCCGAGTCTTCACCGTCCCCAGCGGGAGCTTCAGCTGATCGGCAATTTCACTCTGACTCAAGCCCCAATAGTAGGCCAGGGCGATCGCCTGCCGTTGTTCGACGGGGAGGCTCCCCAGGGCGTCCTGTACTAACCGTTGCCGCTCCAAGCCCGCACTATATTGTTCCGGCGACTCTTCATGCCCGGGCAACTCAGCCGCTTGCTCAAGCGGCACCTGCCGGCCTCGCTCCAGATAGTGGCTCCGAAAGCGATCGATGGCGCGATGCTTCGCAAGGGTCATCAGCCAGCTGCCCGGTGTGCCCCGCTCCGCGTCATAGGTCGAAATCCGTCGCCAGACCTGGGTGTAGACATCCAGCGTTGTTTCTTCGGCCGCCGCGCGATCTCCGAGGATCTTCATCGCCAAGCCGAACACCTTGGCGCTACTGGCATCATAGAGCTCCGCCAGCGCCGATTGATCTCCACTGGCAATGCGCGCGAGGAAGCCCGCCCATTCCTGTTCATGAATCGAGGGTTCGTTGGCCACAGTCTGGGTGTCGCACATGGGGTGTCCTCGTACAGTGCTACGAGTGCACCCGTTCCCTTGGATGTTCGCCTGTTGTCCGAATCAGGCGAAACTGTAGCACCGGGGCCACCGGGGCGCAACGGCACTTTTTTCACCGGCCGTAGATCCAATCTGTTCTCACCCTCGTAATCACAGACAGAGGGCCGACATACCGGCCCGCCACACAGATTCTCAACCAGGAGGACACATCATGACTCACCGCCTTGCATCATTCGCCATGGTTCTCGGTCTTGCGCTGGCCGTCTCGGCCTGCAACAGCCTGGGCTCGTCTCCAACCGGGACGGCCGCTGCGGAGAAATCCCTCTACGATCGCCTGGGCGGCAAAACCGCCATCACCGCCGTCGTCGATGATTTTGTCGGACGTGTGGCAGGCGACACCCGCATCAACGGCAAGTTCGCCAACGCCAACATTCCCCGTCTGAAATCCATGCTGGTCGATCAGATTTGCCAAGCGTCAGGCGGTCCCTGCACCTACACCGGCCGCGACATGAAGAGCACCCACGCGGGGATGGGCGTCAGCAGCAGCGATTTCGATGCGCTGGTCGGCGACCTGGTCGCCACGCTGAACAAGTTTAAGGTGCCGGAACGGGAGAAGAACGAGTTGCTGGGCGCGCTCGGCCCGATGAAGGGGGATATCGTCGAGAAGCCGATGGCGTCGATGCAGTAGCCTTCAGGGACTGTACGTATGATGCTCGCAGGGGCGGCCGCTCGGCTGCCCCTGCGTCGGTGTCATGACCACGGCCACGATTCATGTGGCGGGCCACTCTTCTCTCGTGCCCCATCAATTCTCCATCACACGTCGCACAGAAGTTGATCACGCCCATAATTCCTACAACCTGCCCTCCCACAGTCTGGCCGGCAACTCACCTGATTGACCTCGGATGCGAAGGGTTGATAGATAGAGACATCTCTATAGTTGTGCAGCACTCAACGGGAGCCCATCGCGATGGACGACATCACCCAGAAAGTCAGCGACCGCTACGCACGCGCCGCCTCGACCGGCGAGCAGATGTGTTGTCCGACGGGATATAACTTTGACGATCTGCGTTCGTTCATTCCGGATGCAGTCCTGAAGATCTCCTACGGATGCGGCACTCCGGCAGGACTAGACACGGTGCAGACCGGTGAAACTGTGCTGGATATCGGGTCTGGTGGAGGAATCGATTGCTTCGAAGCCGCGCGCCGCGTGGGGCCTACCGGCCGGGTCATCGGAATCGATATGACCGACACCATGCTGGAGATCGCCCGCCACAATGCCCCCATTGTCGCCGCAAATCTCGGGTATCGCGAATCGAACACCGAGTTCCGCAAAGGCATGGCCGATGCGATGCCGGTGGAGGACGCCAGCATCGACTTGATCATCTCCAACTGCGTCATCAATCTTGCCCCTGATAAGCGCAAGGTCTTTCGCGAGATGTACCGCGTCTTAAAACCCGGCGGGCGCTTCACGATCTCCGATATCGTCTCCGACCAAGTCGTACCGCAATACATGGTTCACGATGCCGCCAAGTGGGGCGATTGCCTCTCCGGATCTTTGCAGGTCCAGGACTACATCGGCGGGATGGTCGATGCGGGTTTCCGTGCCGTACACCAGATCAAGTCCGGCGCTTGGCAATCGATCGACGGCGTGCATTTTCTCTCCGTCACCCTGACCGGATACAAACTTCCCGATGCAGTTACAAAAGAGGCTCCGCTTTATGCCACTCTCTGCGGGCCGTTTTCCGCGGTGACCGACGAATTGGGGCAACAGTACCGACGCGGGGTGCCACAGCCGATCGATGCCCAATCTGCACAACTCCTGCGGAGCGCGCCGTTGCGCTCGTTGTTCCTGATTGGTCCCGCCCCGATCACCCTGGCGACGGGCGACCCACGCTGGTGCGCCATCCTTCCGGAGGAGGCACCCTGCGTCTGGCAGGGCGCGTACGCCATTCTCACCGGGCCGATCATCGCCGCCGAAGACGACGATCATCATCAGTACTATCGCGGAGTACCGCTGGAAATCTGCTCCAAGACCCAGCATGTACTGACACAGGAAGCGTATCGCCCCCACTTCACGATCTACCACCGAAGCTCGAGCGTGGTGGAGGGGGAACCGGTCAGTTGTTCACCGGAAGGGAATTGCTGCTGATGCCACGTCATGCCACCGCCAACCTCACCACCCCTCGCGAGTGCGCCGCGGTCCTGAAGGCCATGGGCGATGAAACCCGGCTTCGCATTGTGGAATCACTACTGCTGGGCGAGAAGTGCGTGACCGATCTCACGCAAGCCCTCCGCTGCTCGCAGCCGCATGTCTCCCATCACCTTCGCATTCTCCGGGAGGCCGGATTGGTGGAAGGACATCGACATGGCAAACAAGTCTGCTACCGGGTGGAACCAACGGTGCAGCGTGCGCTGAAGCATCGCGGCGAGCAGCTGTTGGACTTCGGATGCTGCGAATTGCGATTCCCCACCTCGACCTTGCTCTCCGTACAGCAGAAACATTGAGACCAGGATGCCGACGATGAACGCGCTCCACACGACTTGGGATGGCCCACGATGGCACTGACGCTTGTAGGCCAACACAAACCGCTTGCGTCGTCTGCTGAGCAACTGAAGGTGCTCGCAGACATCGGGACCTGCGTGCCATTTGAGGAACAGCTCCGGCGAAGCGGCCTGCCCCCACTGCATGCAACTGGCATCACGGTGCTTCAAATCAATGTAGGCAAGCTGTGCAATCAAACCTGCCGCCACTGCCACGTGGATGCGGGGCCTGATCGCACCGAGCGCATGTCCCGGGAAACCGCCGAGCACTGTATCGCGGCTTTGGCGACGACCGACATTCCCACCGTCGACATCACCGGCGGCGCACCAGAGCTCAATCCCAATTTTCGCTGGCTGGTCGAACAGGCCCACGCCCTCAACCGACACGTGATGGACCGCTGCAACCTGTCGGTGCTGCTGTTGCCCTCGCAGGCGGACCTGGCACCCTTTCTCGCGGCGCACCGGGTGGAGATCGTCGCCTCACTGCCGTATTACCGTGCCGCGCAAACCGATGCGCAACGGGGCGAGGGCATCTTCGACAAATCCATCGAAGCCCTGCGGATTCTGAATGGCCTCGGATACGGACGTGAAGGCAGCGGGCTGATCCTGAATCTCGTGCACAATCCCGTCGGCGCCTTCCTGCCAGCCAAACAGGATGCCATCGAGGCGCAATTCCGCAAAGAGCTCCAGGCCAAACATGGCGTGGCATTCAACCACCTCTACACAATCACGAACATGCCGGTGAGCCGCTTTCTCGAATTCTTGATCGAGACCGGCAACTACCAGGGCTACATGGAGCGGCTTGCAAATGCCTACAATCCCGTGGCGGCAGCCGGCGTCATGTGTCGCTCGACCCTGTCGGTCGGCTGGGACGGCACACTCTACGACTGCGATTTCAACCAGATGCTGGACCTTCCGCTGCACCCGGATGCCCCGGGGCATATTCGGGACTTTAATCCGGCTCGACTCCATCACCGGGAGATCACCACGCGGAACCATTGTTACGGATGCACAGCGGGATCAGGATCGTCATGTGGCGGCGCGGTGACTTAAGCAGGGGAAAAGGAACCGACAATTTCCGAGCTAACACGTCAGCGGCTGGATTTCCCATCGCGTTGAACACCGTGCCGCTCTCTGCCATCCGCCTCCGCTGCACATCTTAAGTATTGCTCACACGTCATCACTTTGCTAAGGTGGCGTCGTCGGCATCTACACCATTCCTCAACAACTGAGCCACGACATGGTCTGGGACCCCAAAGACCCTTGGAGCAAAAAGGGCGACGATTTGGATCAGGCCTTCAAGCAGGCTCAGGGCCAGCTGCGCAATCTGCTGCCTACCGGCGGGTTCCGCAACCTGCTCCTCGTCGCCTTCACCGTCTTCCTCATCTGGCAAAGCGCGTTTATTGTGGCCCCCGATGAGGAAGGGGTGGTCAAACGGTTCGGGATCCCGGTTCGAGTCGTAGAGCCCGGGCCGCATATGAAAATTCCTGTGATCGAGAGCGTTCTGCAACCCAAGGTGGCGAAATTGCACCGGGTGGAAATCGGGTTTCGGACTGATCGGCAGGGGCGTCAGCAGATGATTCCGCAGGAAGCCTTAATGCTCACCGGCGACATGAACATCCTGGCCATCGAATTCATCGTTCAATATAAGATCAAAAGTTCGCGCGAGTACCTGTTCAATGTCGCCGACATCGACGATACGATCGGAAAATCAGCGGAAGCCTCTATGCGCGAGGTCATCGGCAAGAGCAAAATCGACGAAGCCCTGACCACCGGCAAGGCGCAAATCCAGCAGGACACCCAGGAACTGCTTCAACACATTCTGGATGAATACAAGACCGGTGTGCAGGTGGCCGCCGTTCAGTTGCAGGACGTCGATCCCCCCGAAGCCGTGGCCGCGGCATTTAAAGACGTCACCAACGCCAAAGAAGACCGGGAAAAACTGATCAACCAGGCCCAGGGCTATCGCAACGACATTACTCCCAAAGCCAAGGGAGAGGCGGCGCAATTGGTGAATCAGGCCAAAGGGTATGCGCAAGCGCGATTGAATCGCGCCCAGGGAGAAACCAATCGCTTCCTCGCCACGCTCAAAGAGTACAACCAGTCGAAGGACATCATCAGCAAGCGAATCTACATCGAGACGCTTGAAGACGTGCTTCCCCACGTCGAAAAATTTGTGTTGGATGGCAAGGGTGGAGAGCGGGCCCTGCCCTATCTCCCATTAGATCGTCTTAGCAGACCAGCCCCCGCCAGCGCGACGCAGGAGCGTACGCCATGAGTAAGCAGGGATTCGCGGTTGCCTTTATCGGCATCGTCATCGGCTTGCTCGTGCTCGGTGCTTCGCCCTTCTACATTGTCGACGTGACCCAAAACGCCATTGTGGTGCAGCTCGGCAAGCCGGTCCGCAATGTGACCGAAGGCGGTCTGTACCTGAAGGTGCCGTTCATTGAAGAGGTCACCTACTTCGACAAACGACTGCTGGATTATGATTCCAACGCCCAGGATGTGATTACGCAGGACAAAAAGACTCTCTTGCTCGACAACTTTGCCAAATGGCGGATCACGGATCCACTCAAGGTCTACCAGGCGTTCCAGAGTCAGCGCGGCGCGCTGCAGCGCTTGCATGACATCATCTATTCGGAGCTGCGCGTCGAACTGGGCCGACACGACCTGGCAGAAATCGTCTCGTCGGCCCGGGCGCAGCTCATGGCCGTGGTGACCCAACGCGCGAATGAAAAGGCGTCGGCGTACGGCATTGAAATCCAAGATGTGCGGATCAAGCGGGCAGACCTCCCCGAACAGAACGAGAAAGCCGTCTTTTCACGCATGCAGGCGGAGCGGGAACGGCAAGCCAAGCAATACCGAGCAGAAGGTGCGGAAGAGGCGCAGAAGATCAAATCGGAAGCCGAAAAGGATCGGGAAATTATCCTTGCTGAAGCCTATCGCGAATCAGAAGAACTTCGTGGCGGCGGCGATGCAAAAGCGTTCAAGATCTACGCGGATGCCTACCGCCAGGACCCGCATTTCTTTGAATTCACCCGCACGATGGAAGCCTACCGCAAAACCCTCAAAGACAAGACCACCATCCTCGTCAGCCCCGACTCGGAATACTTCCGCTTTCTCAAGCAACGCTAGGCTGCATCACGCCAAGCCGACAATCTCACCCGACCGTGCATCAATGTCGATGCGCTCGCCTGCCGGCTTTTTCGGCAGACCTGGCATGAGCTGAATGCCCGAACAGACGGCCGTGAGGAAACCTGCCCCGGATAGGATTCGCAACTCCTGGATCGGCACGGTGAAGCCGGAAGGTCGCCCCTTGAGTGCCGGGTCATGAGAGAGCGACAGCGGCGTCTTCGCCATGCAGATGGGCAACTGTTCAAAACCCAATCGCGCCGCCAACTCAATGTCCTTTTCTGCTTGTGGCGAATACGACACGCCGGCTGCACCGTAAATCGTCGTCGCAATCCTCTCGATCTTCTTCTTGATAGGCCAAGTCACATCATAGAGGGGCGCGAACTGTGATCCTTGCGCCGCCACCTTGACGACGGCCCGCGCCAGTTCTTCCGCGCCTTTTCCACCATCAGCCCAATGCGTTGAGACGGCGGCCGCGGAGGCCCCAGCGGCCAGCGCACGTTCGCACACCCAATTCAACTCAGCAATCGAATCATCTTTGAATGCATTGACGGCCACCACCACTGGCACCCCGTGAGATCGCACATTGGCAATGTGCTGTTCGAGATTCGCAAACCCGCGCTCCAAGGCGGCCTGGTTCGGTCCCGTCAGCCCTGTCGGCAAGGGAGTCCCCGGCTTGACCGTTCCTCCCCCACCATGCAGCTTGAGGGCACGTAGGGTGGCCACGACCACGCCTGCGTCCGGACGAAGTCCCGACGTGCGGCACTTAATATTGAAGAACTTCTCGGCGCCCAGATCGCTTCCGAACCCCGCCTCGGTAATCACATACTCCGCACAACGCAAAGCCAGTCGGTCCGAGACGATCGAACAATTGCCATGGGCGATGTTCCCAAACGGTCCCGCATGGACAAACGCGGGCGTCCCTTCCAAGGTCTGCACCAGATTCGGGAGGAGCGCATCTTTCAGCAAGACAGCCATCGAGCCGGCACAGCCAAAGGCCTCCGCTGTGGTCATGGCGCCACTCTCCGTGAGGCCGACAAGAATTCTGCAGAGTCGCCGACGCAGATCAGCATGATCGGTGGCCAACGCGAGCACCGCCATGATTTCCGACGCCTCGGTGATCACAAACTGTCCCGAACGTGATCCGCTTTGCGCGCTCAGCACAATATCGCGGAGCGCTCGATCGCTCACACCCAACGTGCGTGGCCATCTGATTTGTTGCGGATCCAATTTGAGCGCATTGCCGTGAAAAAGGTGGTTATCGACAAAAGCCGACAACAGATTGTGACTTGCCGAGACAGCATGGGCATCGCCCGTGAAGTGCAGATTGATATCCTCCATCGGCCAGACCTGAGCACGCCCGCCACCGGTGCCCCCGCCCTTGATGCCAAAGACCGGCCCCAGGGAAGGCTGCCGTAATGTAACCGCCGCGCGATGGCCCAACCGGCACAGGGCCATGCTCAATCCAACCGATGTCGTTGTTTTGCCCTCGCCCAAGGGCGTCGGGTTGATCGCAGTCACCAGGATGTACCGACCAAGAGGTCGCTGTTGAACCCGCTCTGCAAAGTCGAGAGAGATTTTGGCTTTGTACCGACCAAATGGAATGAGATCGTCAGAATGAATGCCTAATGCCTGTGCGACTTCAAAAATATGTTTGTGCGTCACAGAACGGGCTATCTCTAAATCGGTCATGCACAATCCCCCGTCAAAACAGAGATAAGGAAAAAGGCGGACTATACCATGGGCCGGCCAAGTTCGCGCGGCGAGAGTATATCACCGAGATGGATTGATGAGGCAATGGAACGCGAGTTGGAAAGAAAGCGTGTGGAAGAACCTACAACCAGTGGGAGAACGTGCGGGAAACCTGATCGAAGACTATACGCGGAGAAGGCTTAATCCAGAATGAACTTCGTGGGATCAAGGGCCTGACCGTTCTTCTTCACCATGTAGTGAAGGTGGGGGCCCGTCGACAACCCGGTGCTGCCCACCAGTGCGACCACTTCACCACGCTTGACCCTCTGCCCTTCCTTCACGAGGGATTTCGCCAGGTGACCGTAGACGGTTTCAATCCCGTAGCCATGGTCCAGCTTGACCATATTCCCCATTTTCGAATCGAACGCGACCGTCACCACCCGACCGAGCGCTGGAGCCTGAACCGGAGAATTTGCCTGGGCGCCAATGTCGAGCCCGTCATGCCAAGCCGGCTTTTCCGTGAACGGCGAGACGCGTGGACCAAACCCCGAGGTGACCCATCCACGTACAGGCCAGATCGAGGGAGTGGATGCCCATTGAGCCGAGCGCTGCTCCGCAATTTGAGTCAAATTTTGCAGGGCTTCTTCCTGCTGCGCAGCTTCTTTGGTAAGGGCTTGCAAACTTTCACGAACTTGCTGAGTCACTTCTTCGATGCTTTCCGTGGAGAAATCCAGGCTGGATTGATTGCTGTCCCGCAATTCAGACACCTGCTGCCGGCTTTCTACCCCCGTGCCTACAGTTGGATTTCCCTGGATTCCGGCTTTGCCGTCCGGCAAAGGCCCGTCCTCACCACCCCGCCCATTGGCCAGGTCTCCTGCCGGCTTGGATGCATCAATGCCCAGCATGACACGAAGGCGCTGGTTTACCTCACCCATCGCGGAAAGACGCTTCTTCAGGTCATCAATGGCGGCCGAAAAAGCGGCGGTTTGCTCCCGGGCTCCCATGGCCTCGGCTCGAAATGCCGACAATTGCCAAACTTCCCCGGTACGAATCACGTAATGGGAGACAACTAAGAGATCCGCGACAACTAAAATCGCAGCCAAAATCAGGAGCTTACGTACGAATTTCCGTGGAAAACTAAACCGCAGCGGCTTCGAGGACGATCCTCGGAACACGACGACGGTATAGGCATCACTTGTTTCGGCCGTTTGCTGGCTCATAGGACGCTCTCCCCTTCACTGATCGAACCAAGAATTTCGTCCACTGACTTTTTGCAGTGTACTGATCTCAGCCCCACCGGTCAACCCTTAGTTTTCATCTCATGCGCTATGAAATCAACTACTTAGAAGTTTCTTCCCTGACCCAATTCAAATAGGGTTCCGATCCGGCAACAACCGGGAGGGCAACGATCTCCGGGACCGCATAGGTATGGTGCTGACGCACCACCGATTCCAGTTCTGCGAACCGTTCTTGCCGAGTTTTAATGATCATCAGGCATTCGCTCTCGACGCTGACGCTATTGTTCCACTGAAAAATGGACCGCATCCCGCTTACCAGATTCGCGCACGCGGCAAGCCTGGCTTCTACAAGTATACGCCCGAGTCTTTCCGCCTCTTCACTTGTGGATGTCGTCACCAATACAACGATCGCAGGACTTTGCGCGTCCACATTCCCCCCATATCAAAGCAAAATGCGTGCCTCAAAATATGTAGAGACACTCTACTACGCTGATAAATCAATATGTTATGTAAGATTTTACGCTCATTCTGTGCCTAATCAGCCAGCTCTTCAAGGCAAGATTTGCACATTTCGTCAAAAAACGGGCAGCGTGTGCAGCACGATCTGCCGCCCCTTGGTTAAATACTGCCGATCTCACCCCTCCCCTGTTCCACTCCCTGGGGTCCCCATGGGGAAAACGGCAGCGCGTGGGAGGTCCCAAGCATCGTCACAACGAGCCAGGGTTGACACCGCCTTTTCCAGCTCCTTAAGATCCGACCACAGCGTATAGATAGATGGAGGTGCGACCTATGAGCTTTACAATCACGCCAACAGAACTGAAGTCGAGGCTGGATAAAGGTGACAAACTCGTCCTTGTCGACGTTCGGGAACCGTGGGAATACGCGATCTGCAAACTGGACGGTTCCGTCCTAGTACCCCTGGCGACCCTGCAGCAATCGATCGGCAAACTGGACCGCAATGCCGAAATCATCGCCGTGTGCCATCACGGAATGCGAAGTGCAGATGCGACGGGATTCCTGCTGCAGCAGGGATTTGCAAACGTGAAAAACCTGATCGGAGGAATGGACGCCTGGTCTACACAAGTAGATCCGTCGGTCCCGCGCTATTAGTCGGCACGCTACCCGAGGCCGTCACGGAAAAACTCGACGGTACGCCGTAATCCTTCGCGCAACTCGGTTTTCGGCTCCCACCCCAAATTCCGGTGGAGTTTCGTGGAATCGATCACGCTGCGGGCTTGTTCGCCTCGCTTGGCCGGCCCGTGCACTTCCCGAAACTCCACCTTGGTCAGGTCGACGACTATTCGGAAGAGGTCGTTAATCGACGTTTCAATCCCCGTTCCTACGTTGTAAACACCTTCCACGTCGGGGCCCATCGCCATGAGATTCGACTCAACGACGTCTTCAACATAGACGAAATCTCGAGTCTGACGGCCGTTGCCGTTCACCACCGCTTGCTCGCCCCGGAGCATTTTCTGAATAAAAATGGCGACGACTCCCGCCTCGCCTTCCGGATCCTGCCGCGGCCCGTACACATTTGCATATCGCAAGCTCACGACCTGGATGCCACTCATTCGCTGGTAGTAGAACAGATAATGTTCGCCGCACAACTTGCTGATCCCATAGGGAGAGAGTGGCTGCGTGACGTGAGTCTCCGGAGCGGGAAAGGTGAGCTGCTCCCCGTAGATCGCACCGCCGGACGACGAAAAGATGACCTTGCGTGCTCCGTGCTTGGAGGCTTGCTCCAGCACATTCAACGTGCCAAGCACATTGACCTGCGCATCGAACATCGGATCTTCAACGGAGCGCCGAACGTTCATCTGCGCGGCAAGATGGAAAACCACCGATGGTCGTTCATTGCGGAACACCCGCTCTAACTTTGGATTTTCGATTTCCAGCTTGTAGAACTGCGCCGCTTTGGGCACATTTTTCCGCTTGCCCGTCACAAGATTATCGACCACCACCACATCGTGCCCCTCCTGCAGCAACCGATCCACGACGTGCGATCCGATAAACCCTGCTCCCCCGGTAACCAAGACTTTCATACGTCTCCTCGCTCCCCTTTACCCACCACGCGCTGCACATCCAGACCCGCAGGTCGAGGATCAGCCTACACCTTCTGCCAACTTCCGCAAAGTACTTTCGTCAGCCCCGGTGGTGACACGTCTCCGCTCCATTCAGGGCAGGACCAGACTCGCCCCTGGCGCGGGTCACGCCTTGGGACGGAACCAGGCGAGAATCTCACGATTTCCTTTTCGCCCCTCAATGGGCGACTCCATACGACCGGCCAGCTCCAGGCCGAGGGATGAGGCGCAGGCGATCACCTTGTCCGCTGCGCCCTCACGCAGCCCATCGTCCCGCACGATCCCTCCCCGCCCGACTAGCCCCTTGCCTACCTCAAACTGCGGCTTAATCAATGTGATGATGGAGCCTGTGGCCGTAAGGTATGGCACAACACAGGGCAACACCAGTGTGAGCGAGATGAAGGATACATCAATCACAATCAGATCAATTGGCTCCGGGATCGCCTCAGGGGGCAGATACCGGATGTTGGTCCGTTCCATGAGGACCACCCGCGGATCCTGGCGAAGTCGCCATTCAAATTGTCCGTACCCGACATCCACCGCATAGACACAACTCGCGCCCCGTTGCAGGAGACAATCCGTAAACCCTCCTGTCGAACACCCCACGTCAAAACAGACCATACCCTTTGGGTCGACCTGGAACTGATCCAGCGCGCCCGCCAACTTCTCCCCGCCTCGCCCCACGTAGGGGGAGCCGGGCCCCGTCACCTCGACGGACGCATCCGGTAGCGTGAGCTTGGCCGCCTTATCGACGACCGCTCCGTCTACCCGGACGAGACCGGCCAGGATCAGGCGAGCCGCATCCTCCCGACTCGCCACTAATCCTCGATTGACCAGCACGCGATCGAGCCGTTCTCGCTCTGGGCGGATTTTCTGAACCATAGGTTGCGATGGAAATTCAGCGACGGCGGGCGCAGGCCACGGGCGACCCACGCATGGATCAAACGGTTACTGCGAACGCTCCGACTCATCCTCGCCAGGGGAAAAGGCCTGGATTCGTTTTTTTCCGTCCTTTTCCTGTACCAGGATCTCTACCTTGCGCTCAGCGTCTTCCAACATCTTGAGACAGGTCTTCGATAGCCGGATGCCCTCTTCGAAAATTTTCAACGAATCATCGAGGGGCAGATCACCCTTTTCAAGCTCAGCGACGATCGTCTCCAATCTCGCCATGGCATATTCGAATTTTACTGCAGCCACAAGCACTCCCTTTCCTCAGTCACCGATCGCGCATTATTGCCCGCGCGTCTGGCGGGGTCAAGACGCCGACTGTCCGATCACGTCACTCACCACGCACATCAGCTGCCCCTCACCAAGTCTGGCCTGCACGGTCTGGCCGACGACCACGTCGGACGACTTTCGCACCATATTTCCGTCAGGCACCGTTCGTAAGATACTAAATCCTCGCGCCAGGATGGCTAAGGGACTCAGGGCATCAAGCGCGGCCACACGCGCCGCAACCGATTGCCTCCGTGCCACAATCCCGCGACGTGCTTCCTGTTCCAACCGCTTGGATAACTGCGGGATGAGAACGAGTGAGGCTCGAATCCGATTGTCAGGCCCCTGGGTCAGCAGGGCATGCCGGTGCTCCACCACCCCACGCTGCAGCGCGGTCAAACGCTCACTCAACTTGCGCGTCAAACGATCATGCAGATCGTCCAGATGTTGCGCCTGCGCGTGCACCCGATACCGTATCTCCCCGAGTCCTCCAATTGAGCGGTCAAGTCGATGCCGATGGATCTGCAGCCCGGTGTCCATGAGGCGAAGCAGGCGCCCCTCTAGTTCACCCAATCGTGCCAGAATCTCGTCCAGCACGGGCACGACGGCCTCTGCCGCCGCCGAGGGGGTCGGGGCCCGGTAATCTGCCGCAAAATCCGCCAGCGTGATGTCGATCTCATGTCCGACAGCCGAGACTACCGGTACTCTCGACCGGGCTATGGCTCGCACCACCGCTTCGTCGTTGAAGGCCCACAAATCCTCCGAAGCACCGCCGCCACGTCCGACGATCAGCACCTCCACTTGTGGCAACTCGTTCAGGGCCTGAATCGCCGCCGCGATCTGCTCACCGGCTCCATCGCCCTGCACCGGAACGGGGGCAATGAGGATATTCACGACCGGACAGCGACGACGGAGCACCGCCACGATATCGCGGATCGCGGCCCCTGTGATCGAGGTCACCACGCCAACCGTTTTGGGGAACTCCGGCAGGGGGCGCTTCCTGGCTTCGTCGAACAGGCCCTCTTGCGACAATCGCTCCTTGAGTTGCTCAAAGGCCAACTGCAAGGACCCAATCCCCTTCGGCTCGAGCGCGTCCACGATGAGTTGATACTCACCTCGTGGCTCGTATACCGAAATGCGCCCGCGGGCGACCACGGACAGCCCCTCCTGCAGCGCAAAGCGAAGGCGCATGGCGCCGGACCGGAAGAGCACACCGCGGAGCTGGCTCTGCGCATCTTTCAGCGTGAAATAGAGATGGCCTGACGTAGGAGCGCGAAGGTTGGAGATTTCGCCTTCGACCCAGATCTCGCGAAACTGGTCTTCCAGCGATTCTCGAATGAGCCGTGTCACCTCGGACACGGAGAGCAACAGTGGCAGCGAAAGATTGTGCCCGGTCATAGAGTGCCGCGGCAACGGAACGTGGCGCGCGGAACGATCAATCCATCACTCGGATGCGTTCAACTGACACGGCCTTCCCCAGCGTCGCGTCCAGGTCGACGAGCAGCGCACAGAAGACCGTTGGCCCCGAAGCCACCTCAAACCGGCGAGGCATTCCAGTCAGAAACTTTTCAATCGCCAGTTCCTTTTTGATCCCGATGACCGAATGCAGCGGCCCCGTCATGCCGATATCCGTGATGTACGCCGTTCCTTTCGGAAGGATTTGCTCGTCAGCCGTCTGCACATGCGTATGCGTACCGGCCACGACCGTCACCAGTCCGTCCAGGTAATGCCCCATGGCCATCTTTTCCGAGCTTGCCTCGGCATGCATGTCCACCACGATGGCCGATACCTGTGTCTTTAAGCGCTCGATCTCGCGTTTCGCGACCTGAAACGGGCAATCGATGGTTGGCATGAACGCGCGCCCCATCAAATGGAGAATACCCAGCGACTCACCGCCCGGGGTCGTAAAGACGTAACTGCCTCGTCCGGGCACCCCGGCCGGATAGTTGGCCGGGCGTAACAGCCGCGGCTCCCGGGGGAACACATCCAGGATTTCTTTCTTATCCCAGGCATGGTTGCCCGTCGTGATGACCGACACCCCGAGGTCGAACAGATCATCCACCAAATCCGGCGTGATACCAAATCCGCCGGCCACATTTTCGCCGTTGCCGACCACGACATCGATTGCATGATTGGCGATCAGTTTCGGCAGTAGGCGAGCCACGGACCGTCGTCCCGGCTCGCCCATGATGTCTCCGATCATTAATACTTTCATACCCAGTCACTCACTTCGCAAAATCGACGAATCGGCTCTCACGGATCACCGTCACCTTGATTTGACCGGGATAGGTCAATTCCTGCTCGATCTTCTTGGCTAAATCTCGAGAGAGTTGGAAACACTCCGGATCCGTCAGATCCTCCTGCTTCACGATCACACGAATCTCGCGCCCAGCTTGAATCGCATAGGCTTTCTGCACACCCTTGTGAACAGTCGCCAATGATTCCAGCTTTTCCAAGCGTTTCACATACGATTCCAAGGCCTCACGACGAGCCCCCGGCCGTGCGGCCGACAGCGCTTCCGCTGCCGCGACCAGCACCGTCTCCGGACAAATAGGCTCGACCTGTTCATGGTGCGCCGCAATGGCGTTCACGACCTTGGCATTTTCCCCGTATTTTTTTGCGATCTCCGCGCCCAGCATGGCATGCGGGCCTTCTTCTTCGTGACTGACCGCCTTCCCGATATCGTGCAGCAACGCCCCGCGCTTCGCGAGTTTGACGTCCAACTTCAATTCTGACGCCATGATCCCGCAAATGTAGGCAGCTTCACGGGCATGGTACAGATTGTTCTGTCCGTAGCTCGTTCGATATTTGAGCCGCCCCAGCACCTTGACCAACTCGGGATGAAAATCCGACAACCCGACCTCGAAGATGACCTTTTCCGCCTCTTCGATCATCAGCTTCTCGATATCGACCTTCACTTTTTCGACAATTTCCTCGATGCGGGTCGGATGGATCCGGCCATCGTGCATGAGCCGCTCAAGTGACACCTTGGCAATCTCACGACGCAGCGGGTCAAATCCCGAAATAATCACCGCTTCGGGAGTCTCGTCGATGATCAGATCGATTCCCGTGGCGGCCTCGATCGCACGGATATTCCGGCCTTCGCGGCCGATGATCCGCCCCTTCATGGCATCATTGGCAATCGGCACGACGGAGATCGTCGCTTCGTTCACGTAGTCCCGAGTGACCCGCTGAATGGAGCAGGCGATAATCTCGCGCGCCTCGCGTTCGGCATTCTCTTTTGCCTCTTCCAACAACCGCTTCGCAAAACCAGCGGCTTCCAGTCGCGCCTGGCTCTCCATTTCCTGAATCAGTTGCCGCTTGGCCTCGTCGGCCGTAAGCCCGGCAACCCGCTCGAGTGCATCACGATGCTGCTTGAGCGCTTGCGCACAAGCTGCATCCTTTTGCGACAAGACCTCCTCCCGCTTGAGAAGTTCCTGCTCCCGCTTCAGCGCATCCTGGTCGCGCTTCTCGAGCTGACTTAGTTTCCGATCCAGCCCCTCTTCCCGTTGACCAACCCGCCGCTCGATGTTAGCCACTTCAGCGAGTTTGGCTTTCTGCTCCTTTTCCAGTTCAATGCGCGACTGAAAAACGAGATCCTTGGCCTCCAATTTGGCTTCTTTGAGGAGATTCTCCGCTTCCCGCTGAGCAGATTGAATCACCTGTGTCGATTGGTCCTCCGCCTCCGCCCGGCGGGCCAGCGCCGACCGACGGCGCAACATTTCAAACAGGCCGGCCCCGAGCGCCGCCCCCAGTAATCCCACAATAATGTACGCAACAACGCTGAGAGAAATGGGAACCACCTCCCTTACAGCAGCGGGACAGCACGCTGTCACCCTGCAATTGATCGCAGCCAGTGTGATGAAGGGAGCAGAGAGATCAGAAGGGATGCCGACGAGAGAAGAGAAATGCCTGACTACCTGAGCCGGCTAACACTGCAATATGGAATCGCTCTCGCTAATTCAAGTGGAGGCGTGGTCGGCCTCGACCCGAATCATAGTACTGGTGCGCGCGTGCACGCAGAGCGCTGAGGCCCTTGGCATGACCGGGCGACTGTACGACGCCCCTGGTACGCCCTGAGGTATTGGTGATCCTCTGAGCATGCCCTGCCCACACCGGAAGTTGACTCACCCGACGCACACACATGCGGAGTTGAGAGACCTGCCCCAACCACGCCAACATGACCACAGTGAAAAACAGAACAAAACCCAGCGATTCCATATCGTTAGTGCTCAGAGACCGTCGTCAGAATTTCCGTCCTTGTTCGAAGCGTCCTTTCCTCTCCTGCTCTTGCTGACCCTCAGGTCAACGCAACGGAAAAACGATAACAAAGCAATGCGATGAAAGCAAGGCGAAACTCACCGCGACAGAATCGACGGCATCTGCTGATCGATGGATTCCATGAGGGAGGCCACACGGCGGTCGGCATCGGCTTCATCCTGCCGAAACCGGCGTTCGGACTCCATCAATTCGTGGGCAAGGTTAAATGCGGCAAGAACGGCCAACTTGGCCGGGGTGGCCGACCGCATACCGGCCGCCACCTGTTTCATCTGCTTGTCGACCATCTCGGCCAACTTCTTCACGTAGGATTCGTCGGCCTCTCCATTGATGCTGTACCGTTGGCCGTAGATCTCCACGTCGATGGTTTTAGTCAAACGCCACCTCCTTGGGTTCATCCAAGCATTCCAACAGATCAATTTCCCCGAGCACTTTTTCAATTCGCGCCCGGATATCGAGCCGTTCCTGTTCCCAGCGACGGTTTTCGTCATCGCGCACGGCAACCCGCTCGCGCGCCAGCCGGAGTTCGTCCTCGAGCGAGACATTCTTCCGCTTGAGATCCTGCACCAGTTTCACGAGATCACGAATGCGAAGTTCAAGGGCGTCGAGACGATCTAAAGTCATGGTATGTCCTCATCAACAAAGTGGTGGTTCTATCCTAGCTGAATGGGGGCGAAATATAGAAAGTTCATCTCCCCTTGTCAAGAAAACGGCTCCCCTCACGAGGTCCCGTTGTGGAGCCGGCGATATTCACCGTAACTGCGCAAGACCCGCTTCACGTACAGCCGCGTTTCCTGATAGGGAATCAGTTCCACGAACTCATCTTGCTCTCGCCCCCGATGGACGGCGATCCAACTATTCACCGCAATCGGCCCGGCATTGTACGCCGCCACAGCATGAGCCATGTTTCCACCGTACTGTTCGAGCAACTGCCCTAGATAGCGTACCCCCAGGCGAATATTCGTCTCCTGATCGAACAACTCTTCCCGGCCGACGGCGGGAAAGCCATACCGCTGCGCCACCGCATTGGCCGTCACAGGCATGAGCTGCATTAAGCCCACGGCCCCGACCACCGAGACCGCCTTCTCGTCATACTGGCTTTCTTCGCGAATGATCGCGGCGGCCAGATAGGGATCCACTGCGGCGACCCCTTGGGCCGCAATAGTCGGCACCAGCCCGGTCGGATAGGCCACGGTCCAGAGGGCCGGGGCGGTCGGAAGCCCGCTTCGCTCCAACTTCTCTTTAAAATGCACCTTGGCGACCCGCAACGCCGGATGGTAGGCCCCCACTTCGCTGAGCATGGTGGAAAAGGCCAGCAACACATCCTGGTCCCGGCTGTATTGCTCCGTCAGCACGCCTAACTCACGAGCCGCATCCTGGCCGAAACCGAGGAGCTTCAGCTCGATGCCTCGTTGATAAAAGGCATGTTTTTCGATTTCTGGACGACGGTTCTGCGGTAACCGTTCTGCATCATCCCCCGCAGGATGCTCCAGCACCGCAACCGTGGTGGATGCCGGTGGCAAGGAGGCACGGCGCGAAGCGAGTTGGCAGTAATAACTATAGGCATGGCGCTGGCACACCCGGGCATATTGCTCCGCGACGGTCGCCGGCTTGCCATGCTCATCGGCCCGTGCCGCCCAATACATGGCCTGCGGCTCAAAGCCATTCACGTGCAACTCGACCACAGCACGAAACGTCTCGGCAGCCTCTCGATATCGGGCCGTTCGGTATTGCGCCCAACCGGCACGCCACAGCCCCTCAGCTCGCTGACTCGCCGAGTCGCCCAGCTTCGCCACCTGCCTGAACATGCCGATGGCGTCATCGAACTTGCCCTGATCCTCCAACCACACCCCGGCAAACAAGTGGACCATCGCGCGTTGGTCGCCGGCCAAGGTGCTCTGGGCCACCGATCGGGCCAACTCAATCAATTTCTCGCCCTGGCTCCGCCGTAGATACACTCGGGCCAGCCAAACCGACGCCTCGGCTGACTCCTGTACCCGATCGGCAACCAATCCTTTGAAGGTTTCGCGGGCCTGGTCATACTGCTTGAGTCGCACATAGGCCACGCCGAGTTTCAAGCGGGCATCGAACCGGCGAGGATGGCCGGGCGCCATCGCGAGGAATCGACGCAACTCCTCCACCGCTTCCGCCTGCATCGAGAGGCCCAACAACGCTTGTGCACGAATCGCATGATCCTCGGCGGTCGGGGCCCAAGACTCCCCACCCAATGCCGTCTCCAATCGCGCCTTGGCTTCTTTCGCCTCGGTAGACTGGGGGTAGCGCAGCCAGAGCTGTTTTAGGACCGTGCGGGCTTCGGGCAGCCGATTCTCTCTGAGGTGACAGTCAGCTTGATGCCACAAGGCCGCCGGGGCACCCGCATCTTTATCCGCGAGAGTCACGGCACGCTCCAGCCATTCGACGGCGCGAGCACACACATTCCCGCTGTACCAGGATTCGCCGGTGCGATACGCAGACTTGGCCAGCAGATTCGAATCCGGCACGACCTTGGGAATCGTCTCCAGTAATTCGGCCGCCTGAATGGGCTCGCTGTGCTTCAGCAACGACTCTGCGATCCAGAGCCGGAGATAATCGTCGATCACCGGAAGGTCCGGTTGCGCGGCGCGAAGCAGTTGTACAGATTCGACCGGGTCGCGCTCCGTCAGCAGCACGCCTAAGGCCACCCCCGCGCGTTTCGCCCAGATGGTCGAGGGGAAGAGATCGAGCACGGAGCGCAGCTGATCGATCTTCAGCAGGAGCGCTTGATCGCGCTGAACCGGTGTACCGGAACGCTCATTGATGGCAATGGCCGAACGGAAGCAGTCTTCAGCAGAAACACACAGCGGCGGGGCGACAGGAAGCGGGCGCGGTGGCTCCGCTGTGGCCGTCCAAAACAGGCTCATCAGAAGAAGGCACACGGCAAGGGCCGCCAAACTGGTCCGCCAAGGAAGTGCGGTCACAATCCCGTCCTGAGCAGCAGGTGAACCGCCTCATTATAGCCTACTGGCGCACAAACGCGACCAAGATCGCCTTGCTTGTCACAAGTTTTTTCCCTGTGCTAGGCTCCGGTATGATTCAGCAACATTCCACCTCCCTCAATCTGCTCGCACTCACAGAGTCGGACATGGCAGCCCACGTCGCCTCGCTCGGGTGGCCGGCCTATCGCACCTCGCAAATTCTGCGATGGCTCTATCAGGAGCGTGTCCGCACCTTCGACGCGATGAGTAATCTTCCGCACAAGGACCGTGAGTACCTCACCGCCCACTGCAGCATCGAACGGGCCTCGAACGTCCAGATATTTTCTTCGCAGGACGGCACGAAAAAATTCGTCCTGACGCTCGCCGACGGCAATCAAATCGAATGTGTGCTCATCCCTGACGAGGACCGTCTCACGCTCTGCCTATCGACTCAGGTTGGCTGTACCCTCGATTGCGGATTCTGCCTGACCGGGACGCTGGGGCTCCGACGGAATCTCCGCGCCCATGAAATCCTCGATCAGGTCCTGCTCGCCCAGGACCATTTGAAGGCGGGAGAACGGGTGACGAACTTAGTCTTCATGGGCATGGGTGAGCCCTTGGCCAACCTCGATGCCGTGGCCGACGCCGTCACACGCCTGACCGACCAAGCCTGGGGACTGGGGTTCTCTGGCCGTCGCATCACGATTTCCACGGCGGGTCTCGCCTCGCGCATCAAAGACGTGGCTCCGCTGAAGGTGAATCTCGCGATCTCGCTCAATGCCACCACCGACGAACTCCGGCAACAGATCATGCCGGCCGCCAACCGCCTTCACTCACTGCAGGCCCTGCTCGCCGCTTGCCGTGCGTATCCGCTTGCGGACCGCGATCGCCTTACATTCGAGTATGTGCTGCTTGCCGACGTCAATGACCGGGCTGAAGATGCCGCCCGGCTCGTCAAGCTGCTGCGCGGACTCCGTTGCAAGGTCAACCTGATTGCGTTCAACCCCTTTCCGGGCAGTCCATACCGGCGCCCGTCCGATGCCGCCATCGACACCTTCCAGAACATCCTCCGTCGGGGCCATCTCGATGTCTACCTCCGTCGCAGCCGGGGGCGCGACGTCCTGGGTGCCTGCGGCCAACTCGGTCGTCTGGACACTGGCGAGGGCACGGTTGCCTTGACACAGATTCAGGCCCGTTGTTAGCATGAAATCCGTACATGGCTAAACAGAACTCCTCCTCTCACGCAGCGCGCATCCACCGCTCGATTCTCGCGTGCTCGCTGTTCGGTCTCCTCTTCACGATCAGTCAGCCGTCGCCCACCCATGCCGTCGAGCCAAAGGAATACACCCTGTCCAACGACATGAAGGTGATTCTCGTGGAGGTTCCGAAGGCTCCCGTGGCCACGGTGCAGGTCTGGTACAAGGTCGGGTCTCGCAATGAGGTCATGGGCCGGGCGGGACTCTCGCACATGCTGGAACATATGATGTTCAAGGGCACGGCGAAGTACCCCAAAGGCACATTCTCCCGCCTGGTTCGCAAGAACGGTGGCATGGACAACGCGTTCACCAGCCAGGACTTCACTGCCTATTTTGAAAATCTCGCTGCCGATCGCGTGACCTTGGCCCTCGAACTTGAAGCGGACCGGATGCAGGGGCTCATTCTCGACGCCAACGAATTCAAAACGGAGCGGGAAGTGGTCAAGGAAGAGCGTCGTCTCCGGAACGAAGACGATCCTCAGGGGGCACTGGTCGAAGCCCTCTTCGCTCAAGCCTTCATGAGTCACCCCTACCATTGGCCCGTAATCGGATGGTTTTCCGATCTCGACGCCATGAACCTTGACGACCTTCAACGCCACTATGACACGTACTACTCGCCGAACAACGCCACCCTGGTGGTTGTCGGCGATATCAAAGCCGACACGTTGCTCCCGGTTATCGCCCGGCTCTTCGAGCCGATCCCGAAGGGGCCGTCTCCGAAAGCGTTGACCGTGGCCGAGGGTCCCCAACGAGGAGAGCGCCGTTTTCTCTTAAAGCGCGAAGCCCAAGTCCCCTTTGTCATGATGGGATACCGGGTGCCCAACTATACCGGCGATGATTCCTACGCTTTGAACGTCCTCGAATCTATTTTGTCCCACGGCAAAAGCGCCCGACTCTATCAGAGCCTCGTCTACGAACAAAAAACGGCCTTGGCCGTGGGGGCTGATTACGGGTTGATGCAGGCCGACCCAGGGCTGTTTTATTTCTACGCCGTGGTAAGACCCGGCGAAAAAGTCGAAGCGGTCGAGGACGCCGTACTCAAAGAGATTCAGCGTCTGCAGGCTGAGCCTCCGAGTGAACTCGAATTACAGCGTGCAAAAAATCAGATCGAGGCGGCCCACATTTTCGAGCAGGATTCCAACTTCCGGCAGGCCATGCTGTTGGGAGAAGCCGAAACGATCGGTGCCGGCTGGAGAAAAGTCAGCCAATTTGTCGAACGGACCAGAGCCGTTACCGCCCAAGACGTTCAGCGGGTGGCCGCGCAATACCTGACACCCGACATGCGCACGACGGGCACCCTGATCCCGTTGCCTCCTCAAACCCAATCGGCGTTACCGCCGCCATCCCACTAGTGAGCCGATACAGATGATGCGACCACAAGGGGCCATTCTGCCGCACAGTCAGCGCAGGAGCCGATCCACCACTTCGCTCCTAACCGGATTGCTTTGCTTCGCGATCTGTCTGCCCGCGGCCTGGGTGCAGGCCGCCGACATCGCGCCCACACGGTCCGTCACGGCCAATGGCATGACCGTGCTGTTCCTGGAACAGCACTTTCTTCCGACCGTCGAGGTCCACGCGCTGGTCAAAGTCGGCTCAGCCCAGGATCCGCCGGACAAGGCCGGCTTGGCCAACCTCACCGCCAGCCTGTTAGATGAGGGCACGCTTACCCGGACATCACGACAAATCGCTGAACAGATCGACTTCGTGGGAGGGTCGCTCGAAGCGCATGCCGCAGAGGATTACACCACCGCCTCGGCGCGCGTGCTCAAGAAGGATGCGGACCTGGGATTTGCCCTACTGGCCGACATGCTCCAACACCCGGCTTTTCATAAACAGGAATTCGAGCGGGTGCGGACACAGATTCTCGGCGAAATTGTCAGCGATGACGACGATCCCGGGAACGTGGCCATGAAGGCCTTCCATCAATTGGTGTTTCACGGCCACCCGTACAGCTGGCCGGCTCACGGCACAGAAGACACCCTCAACAAAATTACCGTCTCGGACGTCCAGCAATTTCATGCCCGCGAATACGTGCCCAACCAGACGATTCTCGTTGTGGTCGGAGACTTAACCCAGGAACAGGCCGCGGCGCTGGTGCAGACGCATTTCGGCGCATGGAAGAAGGGCTCTCCTTCCCTCGCCCAACTCAAAAAGCCGGCCCCCATCGATCGCAAAATGGTCCAGTTGATCGAAAAGGATCTGACGCAATCGACGATCGTGCTCGGCCATACGGGTATCAGCCGAACCAACCCGGACTACTACGCCATCACGGTCATGAATTACATCCTGGGCGCAGGAGGATTCTCCTCACGCCTGATGGATTCGATTCGGGACAAGCAGGGATTGGCCTATGGCATCATGAGCCAATTCGACTCCCGGGTGATGCCCGGGGCGTTCTTCATCAGCCTGCAGACTCGGACCGATGTCACCAATCAGGCCATCACAAGCGTGCTGGCGGAGATCAAGGGCATTCGTGAGGCCCCGGTCACGGACCAGGAGATCAGCGAAGCCAAATCCTTCATTGTCGGGAGCTTCCCGTTGCGGATCGATTCGAGCGCAAAATTGGCCAACGTCCTCGCCCAAGTCGAACTGTATAACCTTGGATTAGACTATTTCACGAGTTATCCCAAGGCCATCGAAAAGGTCACCAAAGACGATGTCCTCCGCGTGGCCAAACAATACCTCGACCCGCAACATTACGCCCTCGTTGTCGTCGGGTCGATTGCGAAGGCCAAGGTCAAACAGTAGCCCACGGCCTTCGCCTCGTGCGTGCTCAGACTCCCCTGGATTGTTATGCTTTCCACACATGTAGTGACCGAGAAGATCACGCGAGCCCGGGAAATTCTCCGGGAGATGGGCTCGGTGATTGTGGCGTTCTCCGGCGGGGTCGATAGCTCGCTGGTCCTGAAATTGGCCCATGACGAACTGGGTGCGCGGGCTCTCGCTGTGACCGCCGTCTCCCCCACCCTTCCTGCAACCGAACTGGCATTGACGCAGCAGCTCGCGACGGAAATCGGGGCCTCGCATCGTGTCGTCGAGACGGACCAACTGGCGATCCCCGCGTTCGTTCAGAACGATGCCACCCGGTGCTACCACTGCAAGACGGACCTGTATTCCCTGCTTAGCTCGCTTCAGCAAGCGTGTGAGTCAGCCTGCATCGTCGATGGAACAAATGTGGATGATTTGGGGGATGACCGCCCCGGACTCAAGGCTGCGCGCGAGCGAGGAGTCCGCAGCCCCTTGCTGGAAGCCGGTTTCTCAAAGGCCGACATCCGTGAAGCGGCACGATCACTGGGACTGTCGAATTGGGACAAACCCGCCGCGGCCTGCCTCTCGTCACGCGTGCCGCGTGGCATTACCATCACACGAAGCACACTCTCGCGCGTTGAGCGCGCAGAAGCCGCCCTGACGGAAGAAGGCTTTCGTCACTGTCGCGTGCGCGATTACGATGAAGTCGCCCGGATTGAACTCGCCGTCGAAGAATTACCGAGGATGCTGGAGACCGGTCGGCGGGAACGGTTGGTGGCGGCCCTGAAGTCGGTCGGCTACCGATTCATCACCCTGGACCTGGAAGGATACCGCCAGGGGGGCGTCAGTCTCCCCCCCGGCGCAATCGATTAGTTCCTGCTTTGATAGGCCTTCGCGAGGGCGTCCAGGGCTTCGTCAGCGAGACGGCGGTGGTCACCTTCAGTCAATGCACGCCCGACCACCTTTTCCGCTACCATCATCGCCAACTCAGTCGTCTGTGCGCGGATGTCCTGCACGGCCTTCCGGCGCTCGGCCTCGATCTCTCGAGTCGCGTCACCCTTGATCCGTTCCGCATCCGCGGTCATACGCTGCTCGTTTTCGTCCATCATGCGTTGGGCACGTTCTTTTGCCTGAGCCAACAACGCCTCTGCTTCCTTAGCAGCGGCGGCCAGCTTCGCTTCGTATTCCTTGAGCTTGCGCTCGGCCTCTGAACGATGCCGCTCGGCCTGATCGAGACTGTCCTTGATCTTTTTCTCCCGCTCCTCGAGCATCCCCAACAAACTTGGGAAGGCGTACTTGTAGAGCAGAAAGAAGAGGATCCCGAAGGAGAGAATCTCCCAGAAGATCAGGGACGAAAAGAAATGTGATTCAAATTGAGGCATAGTCTGTTACCCAAATGAGTTGAGGGTTCTGAGCCGGGCATAGGCCCAGCACCAGGGCTCGACCGAGAACGCGCTACTTGCGCAAGCCCATGATGATGAACGCAATGACCAGCCCGTACAGTGCGATGGCTTCGACGAGCGCGAATCCGATCCACATGTACTTGCCGACGCGGCCTTCCGCTTCCGGTTGCCGAGCCACGGCCTCGATCATCTTTCCGAAGATGTACCCGATACCCACGCCGGCTCCGGCAAACCCGGCCGCCGCCAATCCCATACCGACCAACGCTGCTGCTGCTGCATCCATTGTTTAACCTCTCCTCCCTTTATAAACAACTCAACCTAGTGTGCGTGCTCGCTATGACCGTGCAAGGTCACGGCATCCCCTAAATAGACACAGCTCAGCACGGTAAAGATATAGGCTTGAATAAACGCAATACCCACTTCCAGGCCGTTCATGGCGATCGTAAACGCGAACGGCAACCAGCCGATCAGCACCCCGCCGCTGATCGCCAGTCCGAACAGGACGCCCAGAATGACGTGACCAGCCGTCATGTTCGCAAACAACCGCACAGCCAGCGAGATAGGTCGAGCCAGCTGACTGATCAACTCAATGGGAATCATCAACGGCAAGAGCCAACCCGGCGTACCCGGCGGAACCAGAATGCCCAGAAACTTTGCCCCGTGAAGGGAAAAGCCCAGCACCAGGCTCAAACCATAGACTCCGACCGCGAACACGGCGGTCACAATAATCTGGCTGGTGACGGTATAGGACCCTGGAATCAAGCCCAGCAAGTTGGCGAACAGAATAAAGAGAAACAAGGTGGCGATCAGCGGGAAGAACTTCATGCCCGCCTCACCCATGGTGTCCAGAATGATCCCGCGAATGAACTCCACAATCAATTCGGCCATGTTCTGCAACTTGCCCGGAACCAGCTTTCGTGAAGCGGCGGCGGAGATCATCAGAAACGAGACCAGGCCCACCACCACCCACATCAGGATCACGGCTTTATTGATCGAGATATCGATCCCAGCAGGCACGAGCGGAATCAGATCGTGCAACTCAAACGCATGTAACGGACTTTCTTCCACGATGATCCTTTTTCAGTCAGACGATTCAGGTTAACTCTGCCATCGCTGCGCAGACCGATAGGCGTTTCGCACCCCGGCGGCAGCGCCCAACCCCAACCCGATCACCATTCCCCATGGATTGGAGTCCAGC
>WBZQ01000195.1_pt1 | contig 55574 bp, 55 predicted proteins | sample 5204251 | NCBI WGS metagenome assembly WBZQ01 (sample SAMN12412402, study PRJNA552823) | activated sludge metagenome | isolation source: activated sludge from nitrification reactor of wastewater treatment plant... | place: USA: Virginia | collected 2017-09
AGGGCGGTCGGCGGTCTCAGGAGGCAAGGATGAAATTAATCGAAGCCATCGTCAAACCGTTCAAGCTCGACGAAGTGAAAGACGCCCTCCTTGAAATCGGGATCCAGGGCATGACGGTCACGGAGGTCAAGGGCTTCGGCCGCCAGAAGGGCCACAAGGAAACCTATCGCGGCCAGGAGTACACCATTGAATTCGTGCCGAAGGTCAAAATCGAAGTGGCCGTGAATGACAGCCAGGTTCAGCGCGTGCTGGAAACGATTACGCGCGCAGCGAAAACGGGCAGCATTGGCGACGGCAAAATATTCGTACGTGACCTCACCTCCGCCGTCAGAATCAGGACCGGCGAGACGGGAGAAAGCGCGCTCTAGGTATGTCGCACGCTGTGAACGCGGATTCCCATACGGTGCAGGACCCGGCTCCCCTGGCGGTGTCTCAACTGCTGGCTGAGCAGCGTCAGGCGATTCAGCAGCGGTTGCTAGCCGGCGCGTCGGGCGAAGAGGTGGTCGCGGCCACGACGGATCTGGTCGACGGGTTGATCGTAGGCCGGTACCGGACGGCGGCGCGGACCGGTGGCGAGGCGCTCACGACGGCCGGATTTCAGCATTGTTGCCTGGTGGCGATCGGCGGCTATGGCCGTCGGGAGTTGGCGCCGCATTCCGATATCGATCTGATGTTTCTGTTTCACCAGGATGCGGCCAAAGTCATGCCGGAGCTGGTCAAGCAGGTGCTCCATCCACTATGGGACAGCGGATTTCAGGTCGGGCATAGCGTGCGGACCATCCAGGACTGTATCGATTTGGGCCTGGCTGATTTGACGGTTCGTACCTCCATGATGGAGGCCCGCTTTCTGGCGGGTAGCCCCGAACTGTTTCAGCAATTTCACGCGCGCTATGTGCGAAAGGTCGTGTCGAGCGGATTCGACGGGTATCTCGAGCAGAAGGTGGCCGAGCGGCAGCGCGAATACCACAAGTTCGGCGAGACGGTCTATCTATTGGAGCCGAACGTGAAGAAGAGTCAAGGCGGGTTGCGCGACCTGCACCTCCTGCAGTGGATCGGCTCGGCGCGTTTCCAGGCGCCCACCATCCGGGAATTATCCGACCGCGGCATTCTGTCCCAGGCCGACTATCGGGCGATCAAAGAGGCCAAGGAGTTTCTGCTACGCGTTCGATCCTTCCTCCATATTCGGGCCGGCATGGCGCAGGAAATTCTGACGTTTGATGAACAGGTCTGGCTGGCCAAACATTGGGGCTTTGCCGACCAGCCGCATTTGCTCGCGGTTGAGCAGTTCATGCAGCAGTACTATCGGCATACGATGGGGCTGCATGCGGCCATGATGCGATTTGTCGAGCGCTGCCGGAGCCGCTCGCTGTGGCAGCGAATCGCACGATGGCTACCGTCTCCTCGAATCGATCAGTATTTTGCCGTTGATGGCGAGGCGTTGACCGTGCCGGCGGAGCTGCGTTCCCAGGTCCTGGCACAGCCGGCATTGCTCTTGACCCTGTTCAATTTAGCCCGATCGCGCAAACTGAGCATCGATCCCTCTCTCCTGGAAGACATTCACCGGCATGCGGAGACATTGTCCGTCGAGCAGTTTCACACGCCTGAAACCGGACGTACCTTTGTATCGATTCTGGCTGGCCCCGGCACGGCGCGCACACTCGAGGCGATGCACCGCGCCCACCTGTTGGAGAAACTGGTGCCGGCCTTTTCGCGAGTGCGCGGACTCATGCAATTCAATCAGTACCACAAGTACACGGTCGATGAGCACAGTCTGCTGGCGGTGGCGAAAGCCGAAGCGCTGGCCGAACATACCGGCGTGCTCGGAGAAGTGTATCGGGAAATTAAGCGGAAGGATTTGCTCCATCTCGCGCTGCTCCTGCATGATCTGGGCAAGGGCCATGAAGAGGATCACAGTGAAGTCGGCAAGCGGTTGGCTGAAGAAACGGCTGCACGGCTGGGGTTCGATGAACGGGACACGCGAACGCTGGTGATGCTGGTCCATCGGCATTTGTTGATGGCCCATACGGCCTTTCGTCGCGACCCCTATGATGAAAAAGTGTTGTTGCCGTTCGCGCGAGAAGTCGGCACGCCGGAAGTGTTACGCAAGTTGCTGGCTCTGACCGCCGCCGATATCGCCGCAGTCGGCCCTGATGTGCTCACGAAATGGAAAGAATCTCTCCTCGTTGAACTGTACCTACGCGCCATGCAGGAAGTATCCGGCGAGCGCGAGACGGCCGATGAGCCGCAGCGACTGGCGCGCATCGCCGATGACGTGGTGGCCCCGTCGCATGGCGTGCAGGACCTGCCGAATGACAAGGCCTGGATTCGTTCGGAACTGGAACAATTTCCCCTGCGCTATGCCTACGGGACGAGTCCGCGGCGTATTGCCGCCCATCTGAGCGCCATCCGTCGGTTGCAGCCGGGCGGCGTTGTGGTAGAAACGGATTTCAACGCTCCGCTTGGAACCTGTGAATATGCCGTGATTGCGCACAACGATCTGATCCCGGGGTTATTTTCGAAGATTGCCGGTGTCATGGCGGCGGGCGGGTTGCAGATTCTGGATGCGCAGATTGTGACCAGAAAAGACGGGATCGTCGTGGATACGTTTCAAGTCGCCGATCCTGACTATCAGGGCGCTCCACCTGTGGAGCGGCGCGAGTCGATCGGTTCGACCATCGCGGAGGTGTTGACCGGCCGACAGCCGATCGAAACAGTGATGCGGCGAGGAGCCCGGTTGAACATGGGACGGTCATTGCCCGCTCACCGGCAACCGTCGGAAGTGCGCATCGACAATGAGACTTCCGATCGGTTTACGATTCTTGATGTTTTTGCGGATGATCGGCAAGGATTGCTGTACATTATCACGAACGCCATTTTTCAATTGGGCTTGTCCGTGCATGCGTCCCGGATTTCCACCCGGCTCGATCAGGTGGCCGACGTGTTTTATGTGACGGGGATGGACGGCAAGAAAGTGGAAGACGCCGGACGCCTCGAAGCGATCCGGGCATCGATCCTCAACGAAATTGAGCTATTTCTCGGAGCTCATGCGGCGTAAACGACAGGGTGTGAGTGGTTCTTTTATCGGCGGTTGAAAGGAGGAGGGGATGAACGTTCGTGAGGTGTTAGATTTTGCAAAGAAGAATAAGGTCCAGGTCGTGGACATGAAGTTCGTCGACCTGATCGGCACCTGGCAGCATTTCACAATTCCTGTCAGTGAGCTGACCGAGGGCCTGTTCAAGGATGGTTCCGGGCTCGACGGGTCATCGATTCGGGGTTGGAGAGCGATCAACAATAGCGACATGCTGCTCGTGCCGGACCCGGCAACCGCCTGCATGGATCCATTTTGCTCCGTGCCCACCTTGAGCCTCATCGGCAACGTGGTCGATCCGATCACGCGTGAAATGTACGATCGCGATCCGCGGTTCATCGCCCAGAAAGCGGAGAAATATCTCCAGAGCACCAAGATCGGCGACACCTCCTACTGGGGGCCGGAAGCCGAGTTCTTCATTTTCGATCATGCGCGCTATGACCAGACGAACCACAGCGCCTACTACCACATCGATTCAGACGAAGGCGTGTGGAACATGGGCCAGGAAGGCGTCAACCTGGGCGGGAAGATCCGCCACAAGGAAGGCTATTTCCCGGTTCCGCCGACGGATACGCAGCAGGACATCCGCACGGAAATGATTTTGGAAATGGAAAAGGCCGGCATCGCGACCGAGAAGCACCACCACGAAGTGGCGACGGCGGGCCAGGCGGAAATCGACATTCGCTTCGACAGCCTCCTGCGCACTGCCGACAAGATGATGATGTTCAAATACATCGTCAAGAACGTGGCGCGGCGGCACGGCAAGACGGTGACCTTCATGCCGAAGCCGATTTTCGGCGATAACGGATCGGGCATGCACACCCATCAGAGCATCTGGAAGGACGGCAAGCCTCTCTTTGCAGGGAAGGAATATGCCGGCGTCTCTCAGATGTGCCTGCATTACATCGGCGGCATTCTGAAGCATGCGCCCGCTCTGGCAGCCTTCACCAACCCGTCGACCAACTCCTACAAGCGGTTGACCCCGGGTTTTGAGGCGCCGGTTCTCCTGGCCTATTCGAGCCGTAACCGGTCAGCCGGTATTCGCATTCCCATGTATTCGCCGAGCCCGAAGGCGAAGCGAATCGAAGTGCGTTTCCCGGACCCGGCTGCGAACCCCTACCTGGCCTTTGCCGCCATGTTGATGGCCGGCTTGGACGGTATTGAAAACAAGATCAATCCGGGAGAGCCGGCTGAAAAGGACCTGTACGATCTCGAGGCCAAAGAAGCGGCGAAAATCCGGACCATGCCGGGCAGCCTCGACGAGGCGCTGAACCACCTGGAGAAGGACCATCAGTTCCTGCTCAAGGGCGGGGTGTTCAGCGAAGACCTCATCGAAGCCTGGATCGGGTACAAGCGGACCAAGGAAGTGGATACGATGCGGTTGCGGCCGCATCCGTACGAATTCTTCCTGTATTATGACGTGTAGTCTGCGGCCTCCTCGTCAAGGGAGCTTGACGAATCCGTGAGGCGATGGTATACATGCAGTGCGTGGGTGAAAGCAGGCAACGACGCCTGAAGTCGAACCCGCGCCACATACAGTACACGGACAAAGGCGTCCGTCATTCTTCAAAGAGTGGCGGGCGCCTTTTTAATTTCGCCGACGTTGCAGTCGGCACAGCATAACAGGCGGGCTGGTAGCAGCCTCGTCGCACCGGACAAAGACGTCCTCCTCCCCATTGCGGGATGAGGGCGTCTTTTTTTTGCTGGCGGATCACCAAAGGAGAGTCCCATGCATACAGCCGATCATGAGCGGATCGCGGGGGTGGCGGCAAAGAAGTGGGCGTTTTTTGAACAAGCGCCGGGCGGGTATTTCATCCTGTCGTCCTTAGCCGGGATTTATCTCGGGTTCGGCATTGCGTTGATCTTCAGCCTCGGGGGCCCGCTGGCAACAGCCGGATCTCCGGTGGTCAAACTGGTTATGGGCGTGTCGTTCGGTATCGCGTTGACGCTCGTGATTTTTGCGGGCTCCGAGCTGTTCACCGGCAACAACTTGATCGGTGCCATCGGCGGTTTGTCGCGAAGCCTCTCCTGGACGCAAGTCATTCAGCTCAATGCCTGGTCCTGGTTCGGAAATTTGGCCGGATCAATGGGGCTGGCCTGGTTGATCGTCGAATCAGGTGTGTTTGCCAAGGGGCCGTCGGCGGACCTGATTGAAAAGGTGGCGGCGGTGAAAATGTCTCTCCCGGCGTGGGAGCTATTCGTGCGGGGGATCCTGTGCAATTGGCTGATCTGCCTGGCCGTGTGGATGACCGGGCGGACGACGAATGATACCGCAAAGATCCTGCTGATCTTCTGGTGCCTGTTTGCCTTCATCGGCACGGGGTTCGAGCATAGCATCGCGAATCAATCGTTGCTGGGCATGGCGCTGTTCTTGCCGCATGAAGCGGCTGTGACTTGGGCGGCCTTTTGGTACAACCAGCTCTTTGTCGTGCTGGGGAACCTGGTTGGGGGCGGGTTATTTGTCGGCGGGCTGTACTGGATGGTGAGTCCCTATCGTGTGGCCGAGGTCCCGGTGGCTTCGGTCTCTCGTCCGGCCACATCGGCGGTGGTCGGGTCGTAAGTCAGAGTGGCGAGCGTGCATCTTTGCAGGCGGATCAATCACAGGAGGAGATGATGGAGAAGGAAGCAATGCGAAAGGCGATCAAGGCGCAACGGTTGAAGAAGAAGGTCACGATTGCCGAGGTGGCCAAAAAGGTCGGCAAGAATCCGACGTTCGTGGCGGCAGCCTTAAATGGCAATCACCGCCTGGTCCCGTCGGACGCAGCGAAGGTCGGAACCTTGCTGGGCCTGAACAAGGAGCAGGTCGCTGCCTTGAGCGCCTTTCCGGTCCGGGCGGATTTCCCGAATCTGACGGATCCGTTCAAGTATCGCCTGATGGAAGTGATTGGTGTCTACGGGGACTCAATGCGGGAGATGGCCAATGAAATGTTCGGTGACGGGATCATGAGCGCCATCGATTTTACGCTGGACATGGAAAAAGTGACGGGGCCTCAAGGGGAAACCCGCTGCAAGATTACCCTGAACGGCAAGTGGCTTGAGTACAAGACGTTTTAGCCAGATCACTCACGGTGTCGCGGAGGCGGCGCTCAGACGAAGGGAGGACACCATGAAGACGAATGAAGAAACCGCAGTGCTGACGCTTCTCAGGCGGCAGGCACCCCAGTCATTCGAGGAATTGATGGCCCTCTCCGGTCTGAGCGCATCGCAGGTCTTGCTGGTGGTGGATCGTTTGAGTCGGGAGGGCGCGGTGGTGCTGAGAAAGTCAGGCCTGGACTATTCCGTCGCACTGGGGAGCACGATATGAACAAGATTGAGGCCATCAAAGCAGAGCGTGACGGACTAACGGTGCGCGACATGCTTGAGCATTATGCCCAAGCGGGGTGGGAGTCCATTCCTGAAGACGATATTCAACGGCTGAAGTGGTACGGCCTTTTCTTGCGCAATCCCACGCCGGGCTTTTTCATGTTGCGGGTACGGATGCCGGGCGGTCAAACCACGTCGGTTCAACTGCAAGCACTGGCGGACATCGCCCTTGCCTACGGCAACGGGGTCATTGATGTGACCACCCGCCAACAAGTGCAATTGCGGCACCTGACGATTGCCCACGTGCCGGCGGTCTTCGCCAAGCTGGAAGAGGCCGGACTCACGTCGATGCAAACCGGCATGGACAGCGTACGCAACGTGATGACCTGCCCGGTGGCGGGCTTAAATCCGAACGAATTGTTGGATGGCACGGAGATCGTACGCGCCATCAATAGGGAAGTGTTGGGTAATCCGGCTTATACGAATTTGCCGCGCAAGTGCAACATCGCGGTGACCGGCTGTACGGACAATTGTCTCCATACGGAGACGCAAGATATTGCCCTGGTGCCGGCCTACCACGATTTGGGACACGACAAATGTTTCGGCTACAACGTGTTGGTCGGAGGCAAGCTGGGCTCCGGCGGATATCGCATTGCGAGTTCGCTGGACATGTTTGTGAATCCTGCGGAGGCCTTCGAGGTCTGCCGGACCCTCTTGCATATCTATCGCGATCACGGGCCGCGCGAGAATCGCACCCAAGCGAGGTTGGCGTTTCTAGTGGAGGCGTGGGGAGAGACGCGACTTCGTCACGAAGTTGAAGTACGCATGGGGCGTGCCCTGCCGGCCGCCGGCGTCGATGCCAGGGCGGTAGGAGAGCGCGATCACATCGGCATCTTCCGCCAAAAACAACGTGGCCTGAATTATATCGGCCTCAAAGTGTTAGTGGGTCGGATCAAGGCTGCCGATCTCCGCAACATCGCCGCGCTGGCAGACCGGTACGGGACGGGCGAAGTGCGGCTCTCGCCCGCGCAAGCCTTCGTGATCCCGCACATCAGCGATCGTGTGGTTGGCGAATTGGCGGAAGAGCCGCTCGTGAAGCAATTTGCCTATAACCCGTCACCGCTCTACAAGGGACTGGTCAGTTGCGTGGGTAGCGATTATTGCAACCTGGCCGTCATTGAAACCAAGAGCCGGGCCGTGGAGACGGCCCGGGTGCTGGAGCGTAAGTTGGGCGAGGGGCTGAAGCCGATCACGTTGCACTGGTCTGGTTGCCCGGCCGGATGCGGGAATCATCTCGTGGCCGATATCGGGCTCCTGGGTAAGAAAGCCAGGGTGGGCGGTAAGGTCGTCGATGCCGTTGATATCTTTGTCGGCGGTCGTTCCGGCCCCGATCCGAAGTTGGCCACGAAGATCATGGAGGATGTGCCCTGCGACAAACTTCCGTCGGTGCTCGAGAACCTGATGCCCTACCACACGCGCGACAAGATGCATCGTGTGCGCGGCAAGGCTGCGCCCAAGGCAGCGGGGGCGACGAAGCCGGCGACCGCCGGCCATGACACGGCCGGCGCCATATCTGGCCTCACACCGCAACCGTTTCCGGCGTAATGTGTGAGACTTGAGCCGGTGCTGGAGTTGGGTTATTCTCTGGCCTCAACAAGGGAGGCAGCATGGCCAAGAGAGCAAAGTCGAACCAGGAACCGGCTGATCTACTCAGCCGGCATATAGAAGAGATCCGGGAGACCTTAGTCGCATTCCAACCGTTCTTATCCCGGCGGAAAGGCAACGCATCGCTGGAAGGATTTGACGAGCAGGCCGAAGAGGTGCTCAGCGAAACTTTCGGGGGCGCGTCCGAGGAACTCGAAGCCTATCACTATGCCAAGCTCGGCGAAGCGGCGATTCTTCCGGAGGAGGCGCAGGAGGCGGGGACACATAATCTCGATCGGGAAAGCCTGCATCAACGCAAGCAGGTCCTGGAGAGTTGTCTTGCGCAGCTCGAGCTGAAAAAGAGCGCCAGGGTTGGGCGGGATTGGCGACGAACGTTGGGTGAGCGGATCGATGGCCGCACCGTGGCGGAGTTCATGTCGTCCGAGGTCCGCAGCGTGCACAAGGGCGCCTCGATCAAAGAGGCGGGTCGCCTGCTGCAGAAATGGCGGATCGGCTCACTGCTCGTCGACGACGGATCGCGCTACATCGGCATTATCACGGATACGGATCTCAGCCGGAAAGCCGTGGCCAAAGGGTTGGACCCGAATAGCACGACCGTGATGTCATGCATGAGCAAGGCGGTCGTGACCATTGAGGATAGTGAGCCGATTAAGGAAGCGTTGCGCCTGATGAAAAAAGAAGGCATCCGGCACCTGCCGGTCACGGAAGACGGCACGATCATCGGCGTGTTGTCGGTAGGAGACTTGCTCCGCGCCTACCAAAAGATGCTTGAACTGTAAATACGCGAGCAGCTCATCGCGCTGCGGCATGATGGCCGCAGCGCACCGTGCCTCCACTGCGCATCAGGCACCGCAGGCGGCTTTGAGCAATCCGGCCGTGGCCGTGCCGGGGTTTGGTGGAGACCATTGGTTGGAGCTGCTGGCCGAGCGTACTGCTGTGCCACTTCCCATCTGCCCGGAATACCAGCTGGATTTGAGCGGCTGGCTCTTCTTCGCCTGACAATCGTATTCGCGTTGGGTCACTTTAGATGAGGCGGCGGGCCCGCCGTCCGTCTGCGGCGTTTTGTAGTCGAACAGATCCGACATGACGACCGTCTCATCCGCCTTCTTGATGCTGGCGTAGTCGGCATAATATACGTAGTTGTCGGTTTCGCCGACCTTTGCCCAATCCGCCGCTGCCTTGACGGCAGACCCGGCGCCATCATCGCCCCCACTACATCCGGACAGTACCGCACAGGACAGTACGACAAGGGCCACTCGTGCTAGCATTGCGCCTCCTCTGTATGAGTAACCGTGGTTTCTCACTATACCACGTCACACTCCACTTGCTTGGAAGGAGACGTATGCACGAGCCGGTAGCTGGAAAATCCACGGGGAAGAGTGTTGTTTCGAGGGTGCTCGGAATCATGAACTCGATGCGCATTGGAGCGCTCCTCCTCGCGGTTTTTGTGCTGTCCTGGCACTGTATTGGAACTCGGGTGGCCATCGCTGCCGAAGTGCCGACGACTCCGGGTGTGGTGAAGTGGCATCCCGGGCACTACTACGCGCCAATGACGTTCATGCGGACGAATCCGAGCATCATGGCGCAGGTCTATGCCGAGCTGAAGGCAACACCTGCGCTACGGGGTTTGCAAATGCGGTTTCCGTGGCCGGAATTGGAACCGGAAGAAGGACGTTACGACTTCAAGGGGATCGAGCAGATTCTCACGGAGCTGGCATCCGTGAACAAGCATCTCGTCATTCTGCTGGAGTTGAAATCTTTCAATCCGCAAACAGTGCCGGTGCCGGGCTACCTGCGAACGGAGGCGTATGAGGGCGGGGCCTTTCCATTCAGCACGTATGGGCAGAGCACTCCACGGGGATACAATCTCAAGCTCTGGAACTCCGGTGTGCATGATCGGCTGGTGGCGTTGCTGGCCGAGTTGGGAAAACGTTTCAACGGGCACGCGAACTTCGAGGGCATCGGATTGCCTGAAACCGCCTTCGGCCAGCCGCTTGAGTTGATATCCAGCCACGATACGGACAAGTACTACGATAACCTCTTGGACGTACAGCGGCAGATGCGCACGGCATTTCCCAATACGTTGACCTACCAGTTTGTGAATTACCCGCGCGAGATTCTGCCCGGGTTCGTCGATCAGTTGCGAACGATCGGGACCGGGATGGGAGGGCCGGACATTTTCATGGAAGATCCTGGATTAAACTTCGATCACCCGAACAAACCCAAAGGAGTCTATCTCTATTACCCGCACATGTCGGGTTTGATCCCCCTGACGCCGTCGGTGATGCAGGCGAACTACGACAATACCAGATATGACGGGAAAGGACGGGTCCCGACCATCGGTGAATTGCTCGCGTTCGGCCGCGACCGACTCAAGGCCAACTACCTGTTCTGGACGCGCGCGCCGGGCCATTTTCAGCAGGTCCTGGAGCAGATGCGGCAGATTCCGCTACAGGGAAATCCTGCCGGGGGGTTGGATGCCTCCTGCCCGAAGGCGTACCAAGGCTGCGTGGAGTAGCCGCAGGCAGATGGAAATGTACCGTCTGCCGCCGCAAGCAAAACAGCTCGAGCGAGTTGTTCCAGCTGTCGGCTTAGCTACCGCAGGCGGCCTTTAACAGTCCTCCGGTTGCGGTCCCCTGAGCAGCGGAAGACCATTGATTAGAGGTGCCGGAGGACCGCACGACGGTTCCGGCTCCCATCTGGCCGGAATACCAACTCGACTTGAGCGGCTGGCTCTTCTTGTTTTGGCAGTCATATTCGCGCTCGGTCGCCTTTGACAGGGCTGGGGCTCCTCCACCTTCGGCCTGAGTGCTCTTGTAGTCGAACAGGTCCAGCATGACGACCGTTTCATCGGCCTTTTTGATGCTGGCGTAATCGGCATAATAGATGTAGTTGTCTGTTTCGCCGATCTTGGCCCATTCTCCCACCGGCTTGATGCCGGAGCCTGCTCCGCCGTCGCCTTGCCCGCATGAAGTCAGAAGCGCGCTCAATAACAGCCCTGCCAACACTCGCGTCAACATGGTAACCCTCCTCCAGAAGTGACTCCGCCATTCCACTGTACCATGGTTTGACCGAATCTCGACGCGGGGTGATGCGCTACGTAGGCAAAGAGGCGAACAACATGATGGGCACTGCTGGGGGGCTCCGACCCGAATCGGAGTAAATGGTTCACTTCAAGGGAAAATAGCGAGCCAGTGTAGCTATCGTCGCCTCATTGACGTATTCATCAAGGAACTATCCCGGCAGCGTGAACAAGGAACGCTGAAGAGTATTTATGATTTGGATTTGTTTCAGTCACGCTCGCTTGTTGTTTCCCTCAGGGATCGATTGAGGGGGGCGGCGCCGGCAATGACTCCACCTATCGCGTCTCACACCTTCCCGAACATCTTTTCAAAAAACTCTCGGTTCTGTTTCATATGCTGTTCAATGTCTGAGAGCAGGTGCCTGGCTCCAGCCTGCCAATCTTCGGTTTGATACCCGACCCGTCGGGCGAGGAAGATGAATTCATCAGATTCCGGTGGCGGGAGGACGAGGTCCTTTGTGTTGCCTCGCACCATGCGTAGGCCGTCGATCAGCATGCGGATGAAGAGGTAGGACTTGCGGAGGTTGTCCCCGGTCGTACGGGGGATCAGGCCTGCGTCAATGAGCGCAGAGAGCGCGCGCAGTGTGTTCGATGTGCGCAGGCTTGGAACTCGATGGCCGTGCATGACCTGGAGGTATTGAATCGCATATTCCAATGTCACGATGCCGCCGTGGCTGTGCTTGAGGTTGATCTGCCCCGGTTCAACGAGTTGCTTCACCTGCTGCCGCCGCAGATCGAGGGCAGTCGCAAGATCCCAGGGAGCACCGCTGTAGACGAAGCTGTCGCGATGGGCTTCGACCTTCTTGCCGAGCGCGGCATCCCCCGCGATATGGCGCAGCTTGATGAGCGCTTGCCGTTCGAACGGAGCTGCCAGGCCGTCGGCGCTATAGTATTTGCAGACCTCGTCGAACGCATTCGACAGTGAGCCTTTTCCACCGTGCGGTCGCAGCCGGACGTCGATGTGGAAGATCCCTTCCTGCTTGGCTTCGATCCATTGCAACAGTTCCTGCGCCAGCCGTTCGAAGTATTCGCTGTTCTCGATGCCTGCCTTCCCTGTCGTGTGTCCAGGACCGCCATAGACGAACAACACTTCGATGTCGGAGGCGTACCCCAGTTCGCGGCCGCCAAATTTTCCCGCGCCGAGAATGGCAAAGGGGCAAGGTTTCTTGTTGGCGAGGCGAGGCGAGCCGTAGAGTGTGGTGAGTTTGGCCTGGCAATCGACGAGGCTGCGTTCGACGATGACTTCGGCTAGTTCGGAAATCGCCAGGGAGAAGTCTGGAAGGTTCGTTCCCGGCTCGACGATGTGCTTCATGTCGATGCGGAAGAGTTCCTGATCTTTGAAACGGTTGAGCGCCTCCTTGCGCGCTTCGTCGGTCTTGGCCTTGGCAATAACACGGTTCAGGTCCTTGCGCAGCGTGGCTTGGGGCTTGATCAGCGGCGCGTCGCGATAGTCCTTGAGCAACGGCAGGAGGTTGACATGTTGCCGCCGGAGGAAGTCTTCCCATAAAAAGTCGCTGGCGCCGAGCAGGCGCGCCAGAATGGGAAACGTCTTCTTGTCGTTGACGAAGTCCCACGCCTGTTTCTTTCCGGCTTGGCGAGAACCCTCGAGCACGAGATCGAGAAACTGATCGAAGGATTCCAGCGCCTTGGCGGGGTCGGGGGCCCAGGTCAGCGCGTGGGTGAATTGTTTGATGAGCACGGCGGTGAGGCGGAGCTGTTCCTGGTCGCCGGGGTCCAAGAGCTTCTGTCCGAAGCGATTGCGGACATAGAAGCGGTCGTGCAGTTTGCCTTCTTCGATCGCGAATTGGGCCTTGCTGATGTAGACGTTGCGCATGGCCAGTGCATTGGCAAAGGCGTAGAGAAAGGCCGGGGTGTCGTCCGACCGGATGTCCATGATCGTATCGGTGGCAGACTGGCTGTTATCGAAGGTGATGTGGACAGTATGGAGCAGGCCGCTGAAGGAACTGCGCCGTTTGCCCAGATGTTCGATCAACTGCCGATTGACCTGCTGCCGCGCCTCGTCAAATTCGTTCGTGTCCAGCAGCGCGATCATGCGCGCGAGTTGCTCGCCCAGCCGCTTTTGGTCTTCGACGGTGAACAGTTGTCCTTCGGTGGGACTCACGGTGAAGACGTCCACGATCTTTTTTCTCGTGAGTCCGGGGCGGCCCTGTGGTCTGGGTCGTGTGCCGTACGATGGGCTTGAACGACTGGACCGTGCCGGTTCGCTTTCCGCGGAGGTAAAAATTCGGCCTTCTTCGATGTTCAATCCGAAGGCGGAGAGCAGTCCACAGATCGTGGCAAATTCCGAAAAGTAGTCGTAGGCGACGATGGTGATGGTCCACCGTTTGCGGTCGAGTTTTGTGAATCGAACTTCGCAGGGATGGTCGGGCGTGAGAAGCGCGGCCAGACTCACATGGTCAGCGAGGAGTTTGGGCGAAAAGGTCGCGAAATAATCCGGGTCCATCCTGATGACGAAGTCCTGCAGGATGTCGGCGTCGATGCCCTGGCAGAGCGGAGCCAGGGTCGCGAGAATCTGGTCGCGGTCGGCGTTCGCGTGCAGCATGCGTGCTGTGGAGTATACCCGAAGACGGTCTCGTTGTACCGGAAGAAGTGCACCAGTATAATGCGACGCCATGACACGACGTTCTCCACAAAAAGATTCGCTCGCGCCGCACGCAGCAACCGCTTCCTCCCGGGTTTATCCTGATCCGACGCCGTTGCTGGTCGCGACTGGTCTTGAGCCGGAGCAGGTAGCGCTGATCTTGACTCCCTATGGAGTTGTGAATCCGGCTGAGGCAGATACCAATATCCAGAGTATGGCGGGGGAACCCCATACGCGCCGGCTGTTGGCGGCTATTCTGGCCGGTCTGTTGGCGGAGGTGGCCCGCACCGCCGATCCCGATCAAGCCCTGAATCATTGGGAACGTCTGCTGGCAGGGAGTGTAAACCGTTCGTCTCTCCTTCAGTACCTCCAGGCTTCGCCCAGAATGCTGGGGTTGCTCTGCACGATTTTCGGGAACAGCGATTCCCTGGCCTTTGCCCTGATCCGGGATCCCATGCTGGTCTATTGGCTGGCGGAGGAGGATGTCTTGACGACCGCCCCGACCAGGGACGGGATGGTTGCGGCGCTGCGCCAAAGTTTAGGATCCCTCAAGGCCACCGAGTTGAAGCTGGATGTGTTGCGGCGCGTGCGGCGGCGGGAAATGTTGCGAATCGGCGTACGGGATCTCCTACGTCTGGCTACCGTTGAAGAAACGGTGGGATCGCTGTCCGATCTCGCCTCCGTTCTGATCCACGCGGCCTATGAAATCGTTGATAGAGATCTCAAGGCTGTGCACGGGACGCCGATGCATCAACGAGCGGATGGCACCTGGGTGGAGACGGAGTTTGTCGTGATCGGCATGGGCAAGCTGGGGGCCCATGAATTAAATTACAGTTCAGACGTCGATCTGATTTACGTGTATGCATCGGCGGACGGTGACACGCGAAAAGGAAAAGGCAGTCGCCAGACCATCGTCGAGAGCTTGTCCAATGAAGAATATTTTGAAATGCTCGCGCGGTCGCTCACGAAGGCCTTGGCTGAACAGACGCGTGAAGGCGCGGTGTTTCGCGTGGATCTCCGGCTTCGTGCCGAAGGGAGCGTGGGGCAACTCGCGCGTTCGGTAGAGGCCTATGCAAAGTACTACGCCCAACGCGGGCAAGTGTGGGAACGGCTCGCCTTGTTAAAGGCTTGGCCGGTGGCCGGTTCGCCTGCGGTCGGACAGGCCTTTGTCCAGATGGCGGAAGGGTTCGTGTTTCAGCAGGATCCTCAACCTTTGACGCGCGAGCGGGCGCTGGCGGTGATTCGTGACGTGCGTTCCGTCAAAGAAATGATCGATGAGAAGATCGCCGCGCGAGGGCATCAGCATCGGAATGTGAAGCTGGGAACCGGAGGCATTCGGGAGATTGAGTTCCTGGTTCAGACGATCCAGGTACTCATCGGTAGGGCTATTCCGGGTATCCTCGATCGAAAGACCGTGGGAGCGCTTCACCGGTTCTGCCAACACCGGTTCGTGAAGGAAGAGGAAGAACGGCAATTAGCCGAGGCCTATTGGTTCTTACGGGATGTCGAGCACAAATTGCAGATGATGCACGATCTGCAGACGCATGCGCTCCCTGACAGCCCTGAAGAACTGCAGCGGTGCGCGATACGAATGGGCTATCACGCGGAATCGCGTGACGCGGCGTTAGAAAAGTTTCTGTCGGATCGGCAGCGGTATACGGCGGTGGTGCATCAAACGTTCCGGTCGCTCTTCTACAACCCGGAAACATCTGGGCTCTTGGAGGCGGTGGTGGCTGCAGCGGAAGGCCACTTCCGCCGCAGCACGTCTCGGCTCGAAAAAGAGACCGGCCCGGCGGGGCCACCGCCGGACCGGTCTGCGACAGCGAAGAAGAAACGGAAACCTTAGTACATACCTTCCATGCCGTGGTTGTGACCAGCATGGCCACCGGCAGCTTCTTTCTTCTCTTCCGGCAACTCCGTGATCATGACCTCAGTGGTCAGCATCAAGCCCGCGACGCTGGCGGCGTTCTGCAAGGCACAACGCGACACCTTCGTCGGATCGATGATACCGACTTTGATCATGTCCACGTACTCGTCGGTCGCGGCATTGTAACCGCCGTTCGGATTCTTGTCCTCGCGCACCCGACCGACTACCACGGAGCCTTCCGCTCCCGCGTTGGCAGCGATCTGACGAACCGGCTCTTCGAGCGAGCGGCGCACGATGTCCACGCCGACTTTCTGCTCCAAGGGCAGATCCTTGAGGGAATCCAAACCCTTGAGACAGCGCAGATAGGCCGTGCCTCCGCCAGGGACGATGCCTTCTTCAACGGCCGCCTTGGTGGCATGCAACGCGTCTTCCACGCGCGCCTTCTTTTCCTTCATTTCGGTCTCGGTGGCGGCGCCAACGTTGATGACGGCCACACCGCCGACGATCTTCGCCAACCGCTCCTGCAGCTTCTCGCGATCATAATCCGAGGTGGTCTCTTCGATCTGGGCCTTGATCTGCTTCACGCGGCCTTCGATCTTCTTCGGATCGCCATGACCTTCGACGATCGTGGTGTTGTCCTTGTCGATCGTGACGCGCTTGGCGCGACCGAGATCCGTCAGCTTGACGTTCTCGAGCTTCAAGCCGAGGTCTTCGGAGATGACCTGGCCACCGGTGAGGATCGCGATGTCTTCCAACATGGCTTTGCGGCGATCGCCGAAGCCCGGGGCCTTCACCGCCGACACGTTGAGGGTGCCGCGGAGCTTGTTGACCACCAAGGTGGCCAGCGCTTCGCCTTCGACTTCTTCAGCGATGATGATGAGCGGCTTGCCCAGCTTGGCAACCTGCTCGAGGACCGGGAGGAGGTCCTTCATGCTGCTGACTTTCTTTTCGTTGATGAGGATGAGCGGCTCGTCCATGACGGCTTCCATCCGCTCGGCGTTGGTCACGAAGTAGGGGGAGATGTAGCCGCGATCGAACTGCATGCCCTCAACCACGTCCAACGAGGTGGTCATCGACTTGGCTTCTTCGACCGTGATGACGCCATCTTTGCCAACCTTTTCCATCGCTTCCGCGATGAGGTCGCCGATGGTCTTGTCGTTGTTGGCGGAAATGGTGCCGACTTGGGAGATTTCGGTCTTGTTCTGACAGGGCTTGCTGAGCTTCTTCAGCTCACCGATCACGACTTCCACGGCCTTGTTGATGCCGCGCTGGATTTCCATCGGGTTGGCACCGGCAGTGATGTTCTTGACGCCTTCCCGGTAGATCGCCTGGGCCAGCACCGTGGCGGTGGTGGTGCCGTCACCGGCCGTATCGCTGGTCTTGCTCGCGACTTCGCGAACCAGCTGGGCGCCCATGTTTTCGTAGGGGTTCTTGAGTTCGACTTCCTTCGCCACGGTCACGCCGTCCTTGGTGATCGTCGGGGCGCCGAACTTCTTGTCCAAAATCGCGTTCCGGCCCTTGGGACCGAGCGTCGCCTTCACGGCATCGGCGAGCTGGTTCACCCCTCTCAGGATGGCTGCCCGTGCCGCTTCGCTATACAACAATTGCTTTGCCATAATCGTCCTCCGTTAGTCGTCAGATAATCGTTAGTCGGGTTCGTAAGATTAGTGGGTGAAGATACCCAGGATGTCTTCTTCCTTGAGGATGAGGCACTCTTCATCTTCGATGCGGAGCTTGCTGCCCGAATACTTGTCGAACAACACCTGGTCACCGACCTTGATGTTCTCGACTTTCTTTCCGATGGCCTGCACGACACCCCGCTGCGGCTTTTCCTTCGCAGAGTCAGGCACATAGATTCCGCCCGCGGTGCGTTCCATTTCCTCGGTGTAGGTGACGAACAAACGATCACCGAGCGGCTGGAAATTCTTCGCAGCCGTGGACTTCTTCTCTTTCGATTCCGTAGCCATACCCAATCCTCCTTCTAGATTAATGAGCGTCGAGGCCCTAATGTACAGTTGTGTGAAAGCTGGAAATTCAGCTCTGACGTGTTACTGCAAGGGCTACCTGCAGAAAACTCGAGACATAGATAGCGCTAGGAAGAGGCAAGTCAATGGATGGACTATAAAATTATTCTGTCCGGAGATGCAACGGGAAAGTGCCGCATAAGTCATTGATTCTACGACTCAGGCTCTCTGCCTTAGCCTTGTGGATCGTGAAAACTCCTGGTCTGACCTTGCCGGACCGGCCCTCTTGCCGTGGATCGCAAAGGTGCTCAGCCTCGTTATGGAGCCCTCGTAACCGCCTTGCCGGTCAGCAATTTCAATACGTTGCCGGTGATTTGTTGAGCCGCCTCGCTGGAACGCGCCGTTCGCAGGGCCGGGGCATTGTAGTCGTCGAGGCCCCAACTCCATTGAATGGTTCCCGAGGCAAACACAGGGGCTCCGCTGGGAGCCTGGTAGAGGGTCATATCGCCATACACCACCTGTCCATCCCGTTGATAAGGAGAATGGGCCAGGATGGTCAAACCGGTTGGACCGCCGGGAAAGGCTCGATCGATTTCATACCCAAGCAGGCCGGGAAGACGATGATCAGATGGTAAAGTCACACCATCGAAGAGTGGATGTGAGGGCTGCGAAATGAGCACATCTCCATCCACCGGGACGGTCTCATACATGACGCCAAGTAACTTGTGTTCCGGTCGATGTGTCGGAGCCTCGCGCCATTGCACGGTAATCAGCGCATCGTTCGACGGGTCACCATCCAGGGCCAGCGGGTCTTCCTGGAGGGCGACTTCTTTATAACTCACCATGGTCCGATTCGGTTCACCGGTAAGGAGGCTGGGTTCCAGTCGGATCTGCCAATAGCAGGTATTGGCGGAAAAGAACCCGAGTCCTATTCCCTGATCGCGGGCTGCCTCCACGTGCCCCCGCATTTCACGCGACCAGTATTCGTCATGACCAACGGACAGCCAAGACTTATGACCTTTCCAGAATTCCGCCTGAGTGTGGGTATCGATGTCGGTGCTGTAGGTCACGTCGTGCCCGTTCCGTTCGAGCCAACGCACCATGTTGTACTCCCAGCCGGCGGTCGAAAGGGCACGGGTTGGGTGGATCGACATGGCGGTGAGGAACTCTCCCGCCCCGGTGCCGCTGCTGCCATGGGGGTGCTGGCTCCTGGCATAGGGTCGGTTGAAGGAGACCTTCCGGGCCCACTGCTCATTGTGGCTGTTGGACGGATAGGTCGATTTGCCGCCCCAGTTGTTGTAGGCCTGAAAGGTCGTGACGCTGGACTGAAACAGAATATCTGACGGCCGATCGTCTTCTCTGACGACAAAAATGATGTAGCTCTGTTTCCCGCTGGGCGAGCCGGTGAGCTTCACGAGATAGACGCCGCTGAGCCATTCATGCGGGTCATCCGCTTGGGTGCTCAGGATGTAGGAGACGTGCCAGTTACATTCGATCAGGCCGGTTACGGGGTCTGCCGTCGGCATGGGCTGTTGAATGCCGGGCAGGGCTATCCCATCCTGGACTAGACGAGCCCCCGTGCCTCCGTACCAACCCATTCGATAGATCGCGGCGATCACCGTTGGATCGATGCTGTGGATGTACAAGCGCAGACTCTCGCCGCGCTGAATGCTGGTGGCCGAGGCGTATCCTTCTACCTCATGGTCGGCCGGATCGGTCAGTACCCAATCGGATTGCCCGGGACGGGCATTTTCCAGCGTGATCGGAGAGGCGGCGTAGGAGGGCACTATGAACGCAGGTTCGATGATGCCGGCCAGCAGGAGAGCGGCCCAGGCAACCCAGAAGCGAAGCCCCGTCTTACATTCGAAGACGGTCAAAGTCCTTCACGTCCTTCTTGATGAAGTCGCGGAGCCGTTTGATGATGCGCGCCTCCAATTGCCTCGTGCGTTCTTTGGTGATGCCATATTTCGTGCCCATGTCCTCCAACGTCAGCGGGGTTTCGGAAAGGATGCGGTTGCGGAGGATGTCTTCCTCGCGTTCGTCGAGCGTCTTGGTGAACTCCGCCAGCTTGCGCCGAAAAAGTGCCTTGAGCTGGGTGTCGGCCAGTTTTTCGTCTGCCGGCTGCTCGTGCGCGGGCAGGATGTCCATCAATGTGCCGTCGTGCTCCTGGCCGATGGGCTGATCGAGCGACAATTCCCAGCTGCCCAGCCGCTGATCCATCTCGATGACATCGCGTTCGCGTACGTTGAGGCGGTCGGCCAGGAGTTTGCTGTCCGGCGCGAAGCCTTCGCGTTCGAGCTTGGCCTTTTCCTTTTTGAGATTGTAGAAAAGTTTTCGCTGGTCCTGGGTCGTGCCGACCTTGATCAGTCGGTAGGTGTTCAGCAGGTACCGGAGGATGTACGCTCGCGCCCACCAGGCCGCATAGGCGTAAAAGCGAACGTTTTTCGTGGTGTCGAATTTCTTGATCGCCTGCAACAGTCCGACGTTGCCTTCCTGAATCAAATCCATGTGGTCCGCGCCGGTGTGAAGGTATTCGGAGGCGATCGAGACCGACACGCGCAGGTTGGCGAGAATCAGCTTCATGGCCGCATCGCGGCTACCGCGTAGCTGGTATTCCTCGAAGAGGCGTAGCTCTTCCTCCTTGCTGAGGTAGGGATACCGCCGGATTTCCGTCAGATATTGCTGAAGGGTGGTAACCGGAACCAGAGAGGTCGAGAGCGGGGCCTCCTGCGGCTCTTTCGATGGCCGGCGGTCGGCCGCTTCATGTTCCTCCGTCACCTCGTCGTCCGTCGGCTCCAGGGCCTCGGGCTCGATAGCATCGGCGTCTTCATCCAGCTCTGCGTCAGAATCCGAGTCGTGTGTCTGTTTGCGCTGTGTCATAGAGGTCGAAGCTGCGGGCCGCCACCACGAACGCTCATCATGAATCGTCGGGGTAAGGGCTGACTATACCAGATGTCGGGTTCCAGGTAACAACGTGATACCGCCACTTGAACCTGCGTCCCTTGCGTCTCTGAAATCACGCCTCGTATAGTGCGTGGGTGGTTATGAGAATCCAATCGGATGATAGGGAGGCAGGCAGTCCGGAATGCAGTCGTTGATGAGCCTCAGCACGTTGGGGGTGGCGCTGCGCAGCGGGCATTGGCCGACTTTGGCCGGCGCCTGGATGCATCTCACCGTGAGCTTCATGGTGTGGCTGCTGTTCGGAGCCTTGGCCGTGGCGATCGGGCAGGAACTGGGATTGACCGCGACAGAGCAAAGTGTGTTGGTGGCGCTGCCCTTGTTGGCCGGCGCGGTGCTGCGAATTGCCGCCGGTTGGGCCTGTGATTGGTATGGGGCGAAGCGGACCGGTCTGCTGGTGTTGGGCCTTCAACTGCTCGCGGTCATCTGGGCGGTCTTCGGGGGAAGCAGTTATGCGGAGCTTGTTGGCATTGCGCTTCTACTTGGTGCTGGAGGGGCGAGTTTTGCGGTGGCGATGCCGGTGGCCAGCCGGGCCTATCCCCCCACCCATCAAGGTCTGGTCCTTGGCTTGGTGGCCTCGGGCAATATCGGGACCGTGCTGGTGCTGCTGTTTGCTCCCCGATGGGAAGCGCTGCTGGGATGGCACTGGGCCTGTGGGATCATGGCGATTCCCATTCTGGTGGCAATCAGTCTCTTTGCTACTGTGGTGCAGCGTGAGCCGGCCGCGCATGCGACAGGGGAGGGGGCCTGGTGGCAGGCGGCCTGGCGGATGGCGCAGGTGCCGTCGGTCTATTGGTTGTGTCTGATTTATGGCGTGACGTTTGGCGGATTCGTCGGGCTGACGAGTTTTCTCCCGGTGTTGTTGCACGATCAGTATGGAAGCGATCCGATCGTTGGCGGCTCCATCGCCGCGCTCTGCGGGCTCACGGGGAGTCTGATTCGTCCGGTTGGCGGGTATGTGGCGGATCGATGGGGCGGACTGCGGGTGCTGGTTGGCGTATTTGTTACCCTCGCATTGGTGACGGTGCTGGCTGGGTCGCTTCCGTCGCTGCCCTGGGCCGTAGGATTGCTGGTGGTAACCATTGCGGTGATGGGCTTTGGAAATGGGGTAATTTTCCAAATCGTCTCCGAGTGGTTTCCGAAGGATATCGGTCTGGCGTCCGGCCTGGTGGGGGCGGCCGGTGGGATTGGCGGCTTCCTGGTGCCCATCGGGTTCGGGTTGCTGCGGGAAAGTACGGGCACCTTTGTGTTCGGATTTATGGGATTGGCGGTTGTGAGCGCCGCGGCGGCGATGACGGTGAGTTCGGCCTTGCGGTGGCGTCCGCGGGTGGTTGCGCAGGTGCCCAATGTGGGAGGTTTTTCCCGTTGACAGGTATGTGGTGAAAAGAGTTAGCTGGGCCACCGACGCGGGCCTGGCTGGACAATTGAGGGACTATGGCGACACCGTTTAATTCGATCGAAGAGGCGATTAAGGACATCAAGAAGGGGAAGTTCATCATCCTTGTCGATGATGAGGATCGCGAGAACGAGGGCGATCTGGTGATGGCAGCCGGCAAGGTGACGCCGCAGGCCGTCAACTTCATGGCCAAACATGCGCGCGGTTTGATTTGCCTCGCGTTGACGCCCGAGCGGGTGGAGGAGCTGCAGTTGGCGCCGCAGGCGGCGGAAAATACGGCCACCTTCGGAACCGCCTTCACGGTTTCCATCGATGCCCGCAAAGGAATCACGACCGGCATTTCCGCGGCTGATCGCGCGACGACGATTCACGTCGCCATTGATCCCCGTTGCACCCCTGCCGATCTGGCGCGTCCCGGTCATATTTTTCCTCTCAAGGCGCAGGTTGGCGGCGTGCTCCGGCGCGCTGGGCAGACCGAGGGATCGGTGGATCTGGCACGATTGGCCGGGCTCTATCCCGCAGGAGTCATCTGCGAAATCATGAACGAGGACGGCACGATGGCCCGCGTGGCCGAGCTGACCAAGTTTGCCAAGCGGCACAAGTTGAAGATGGTGACGATCAAGGCTTTGATTGAGTACCGCATGCATCGTGAGACCTTCGTGCGGCGGGCGGCGAGTGCCTTTTTGCCCACGACCTTCGGTGATTTTGAGGCGATTGCTTTTGAAAATGACATCGACGGTGCGACCCATATTGCTTTGGTAAAGGGGCAGGTCGATGCCGAGACACCTATGCTGGTCCGGGTTCATTCCGGTTGCCTGACGGCAGATGTGCTGGGGTCTCTGCGCTGTGATTGCCGCGAGCAACTCCATCGGGCCATGGAGATCATTCAGAAGGATGGCCGTGGAGTATTGCTCTATCTCAATCAAGAAGGGCGGGGCATCGGACTGCTGAATAAGATCAGAGCCTATGGCCTTCAGGATTCCGGGAGCGATACGGTCGAGGCAAATCTTCAGCTCGGCTTCAAGGCCGATTTGCGCGACTATGGCGTCGGCGCACAGATTCTGGTGCAGCTCGGCCTGCATAAGATCCGTTTGATCACCAACAATCCGCGCAAGATCGTCGGCATTGAAGGCTACGGGCTGAAGGTGGTCGAACGGGTGCCGATCGAAATCGCTCCTCGCGCCGATAACGAGAAATATCTCCGTACGAAAAAGGCCAAACTCGGTCACCTGTTGAAAAAAGTCTAACCTGCCGCCGCGTCTCATCCTCGGGTCCGCTCGTGTAGGAATATGCGCTACGGGCGGCCTGAAACGTGTAGCCATTTGAGGGCCTTTCCAGGTATGATCGCCCTCTTTCTTCGGCGTACGCACAGTTCATGAGACGTCTGAATCGGTATCTCATTCCATGAAGCTTCGCAAAGGCTCCCAAGATGCGACTGGTCTGACCTTTGGCCTCGTGGCGAGCAAATTTAACAAGTTTGTGACGAGCCGGTTGCTGTCCGAGTGCGTCAAGGCTCTGACGAAGGCCGGGGTGTCAGACGAGGCGATCGAGGTGGTGCGGGTGCCGGGCGCCTTTGAAATTCCTCTCGTGGCCCGCCAGCTTGCCCGGTCCGGTCGATTCGACGCGGTGATCTGTCTTGGTGCCGTGATCCGTGGTGATACGCCTCATTTTGAATACATCAGCGCAGAGGTTAGCCGAGGCGTCCTCCAGGCGTCGATGGAGTCGAACGTGCCGGTGGTGTTTGGTGTCCTTACGACTGATACGGTGGCGCAGGCAATCGAGCGCGCGGACCCGGCGAAGCTGAATCGTGGCGCCGATGCCGCAAAAACCGCGATTGAAATGGTCAATGTCATGCGACTGCTCAAAAAAGAAGGGAACGAGGACGTGCCGACGGCCGCCTCCTCACGACGAGCCGGGCGATCGGCCACGAGGCCGAAACGCTGACCGGCGTTGCACTATGGCCTCTCGACATCAAGCCCGTGAACGGGCGGTACAGATTCTCTTTCAATACGACATTCATGGCCAGGCCGGGCCCTGGTTGGACGATTTTTGGATTCAATATCCGCTGTCTGAAGAGCTTCGAGCTTTCGCGGAGCGATTGGTGGCCGGCGTCCGAGAACACAAAAAAGAGTTGGATGCGCTCATCGGTACCTATGCGACCAATTGGAAGGTCAGCCGCATGCCGATCATCGATCGCAATATTCTCCGTCTGGGATGTTTTGAGTTGCTCTATGCGCCCGAGGTGCCGGCTAAGGTGACGCTGAACGAGGCGATCGAACTGGCGAAGAGTTTCGGTGACGAGGAAGCCTCCAAGTTTGTGAACGGGATTCTCGACAAGGTGCTTGGCTCGGACACCAGGCTGGAGCGGAAACGTGCGTTTCCGGAACTGCCGGTGGTGGGGAGTGATAGTAGTGCGAAGTCTGATGCGTGAAGCATCTTGGGGCAGCGAATGGCGCACGCGGTTTTCAGGTCATGGTCGATAGCTCTGCGCGTGTTTTTCCGGACGAAAGACGAGTGACGCTTCAGGGACGGCAAACAATGAGGATGCGATGATCGATCGATATACCCGTCCCCGGATGAATGCCATCTGGGATTTGCAACACAAGTACGAGATTTGGCTGGAAGTGGAACTGCAGGCCTGCGCCGCATTCGAGCGGGGTGGACAAATCCCGCGTGGCACCAGCGCCAAGATTCGCAAAAAAGCCAAGATCGATGTGGCGCGTATCGCCGAAATCGAAAAGGTCACGAAGCACGATGTGATCGCGTTCCTCGAATCGCTCATGGCGTCCGTCGGACCCGAGCATCGCTTTCTCCACATGGGACTCACGTCGTCGGACATCGTTGATACGTCTCTCGCGGTGCAGATGACCGAAGCGCTCGATCTGATTCTCGAAGATCTCGACGAGCTGATCGCGGTCTTGAAGAAACGCGCGCTGGAGCATCGCCATACGGTGATGGTGGGTCGCTCACATGGTATTCACGGCGAGCCGGTGTCATTCGGTTTCAAACTGGCTATTTGGTATGAGGAGGCCTGCCGGCACCGGACGCGGCTGGAAGCAGCTCGGAAAGATATTGCGGTCGGGAAGTTGTCGGGCGCGATGGGAACCTTCGCGCACCAAGGGCCTGAGATTGAGGAATACGTTTGCGGGAAGATGGGATTGGCCTCCGACCCGGTCTCGAACCAGATCGTGCAACGCGACCGGCATGCGGCCTATGCGTCGGCGTTGGCTTTGTTAGCGGCCACGATCGAAAAAATCGCGACCGAAATCCGTCACCTGCAGCGGACGGAGGTCTTGGAAGCGGAAGAATATTTTTCCGAGGGGCAGAAAGGCTCGTCGGCCATGCCGCACAAGCGCAACCCGATTGCGTCGGAGAATCTCTGTGGCCTGGCGCGCCTCGTGCGAGCCAATAGTCTGGCGGCGATGGAAAACGTGGCCCTTTGGCACGAGCGTGATATCAGCCACTCCTCGGTGGAGCGGGTGATCATGCCCGATAGCACCATTCTGGTCGATTATATGCTGGCTCGTGTGACGGACGTGATCAAGAATCTAGTGGTATATCCCGAGCGGATGCAACGGAATCTGGATCTGACCGGGGGCCTGGTCTATTCGCAGCGGCTGCTGTTGGCGTTGATCGACAAGGGCGGTCAGCGCAAGGAATCGTATGAGGCGGTGCAGCGCAATGCCATGACAGCCTGGAAGGGCGGGGTCGGGTTTCAGGAACTCGTCGGAAAAGATCCATTCATTACGACTCATTTAAAGCCGGCCGAGATTACAGCCTGTTTCGACCCCATGTATTATCTGCGGCATCTTGACCAGGTATTTCGCCGGGTGTTCGGCTCTCGTGCAGTACCGGCGTCGCGTCGTCGAAAGAGGCGGGGATGAACATCGTGGCACTCATAAGACTGGCGCTGATGGTGGCCCTGTGTCTCGGGGCGACCAACGGGACCGCACGGGCGACTGATCGGGAGGCACTTCTCACCCAACCCGGCGTGTATGGGACCTTCGCGGCGTTCCAGATGGACCACGACTGGTGGGATCTGACTGGAGAGGCGCGGGTCATTGCCGTGTCCGAGGTCAAAGGACTCGTTGAACAGTTTTCCCACAAGCTCGTGATCGACTCGTATTTGCTGCGCGGCCTGTCTGACCATGCGGACGTCATGTTCAGGGTCCATGCCCATGCGCTCTCGGATACGCAGCAGTTTCTTACGTCGTTGTTGGGCACGCGTTTCGGGCGGCATCTGGTGGCGACCAACTACCTCCATGGTCTGACCAAAAAAGCGGCCTATGTTCCCGGGTTTCCCGAGCAGATGAAGCAAGCATTGCAGGTGTCGGGAGAGGCGGGAACGAAGGTCTATGCCATTGTGATCCCGATCAGAAAAGATGCCGATTGGTGGGCCCTCGATCAGGACACTCGCGGGGCGCTGATGCAAGAACATACTCAGGCGGCGCTTCCCTACATCAATAGCGTGAAACGGAAGCTGTACCATTCCAGCGGTCTGGATGACTTCGACTTCATCACCTATTTTGAAACGGACAAGCTGGATGAGTTTCACAGTTTGATCCGTGCGCTGGAACCGGTGAAAGAATATCGCCATGATCGGCGGTTCGGGCATCCCACGTTGCTGGGAACTATTAGACCGCTGGACGACATTCTCGAATTGTTCGCACGGTAGTGGAGGATTGGCATGGCTGGCGAACCGACAGGCACAATGATCTATGAGGGGAAGGCCAAGAAGATTTTCACGACGGAACGGCCGGATCAGGTGTTGCAGTACTTCAAAGACGACGCAACGGCCTTTAATGCGCAGAAGCGCGGAACCATCGTCGATAAGGGCGTGGTCAACAACAAGGTATCGGAGCGGCTCTTCAGGCTTCTCGAGAGCCAGGGCATTGTCACGCATTTCATCGAACGCGTGAGTGACCGCGAGATGCTCACCAAGAAGGTGACCATCGTGCCGGTGGAGGTGGTGGTTCGGAACGTTGTCGCCGGGAGTCTGGCCAAACGGTTGGGGCTGAAAGAGGGCGCCGCCATCGATCCTGCGATCATCGAGTTTTATTTCAAGGACGATGCACTGGGCGATCCGCTCGTGAACGACGATCACCTACGCCTCTTGAATGTGGCCACTCCGGCTGTGTTGCGGGAGATGCGTGAGCTGGGCCACAAGATCAACGCGGTGTTGTTGCCGTTTTTCAAAGAATGCCGAATGGTGTTGGTCGATTTTAAGTTGGAATTCGGCGTCTTCCACAATCGACTGATCCTGGCCGATGAAATCTCTCCTGACACCTGCCGGTTCTGGGACCAGACGACAAAGGAATCGATGGACAAGGATCGTTTCCGGAAGGATTTGGGCAAGATCGAAGAGGCGTATCAGGAAGTGTTGAAGCGGGTCTGTGGATGAGGAGTGAGGGGCGGCCCTTGCTCGCGCAACGCGCGGCCTCGCAAGGCCCCCGTTGAACGTGCAGAACGCCCGCCTTATCGTCCCCTGCAACGTGTGGGGAAAGGACCGGGGAGAAGATGAATAGGTTTCTGCAGCTCTTTCTGCATTACGGCCTCGTGGCGGCGATTCTTGTCTGGGCTGCCACCGTCGCCCTGATGGCCTATCACCTCAAGGAATCCCCGTGGCGTTGGGCGTTCGTTTTGATGTCGTTGGCGGGACTCGGGACAGTGGGGGTGATTTTCTGGATTCGTAAGTACGTGAACAATACGGCGAAGACTCAGCAGCCCGTAGGGAAGGCACAATGAAAGCCAAGATTCATGTCACGCTGAAGCAGGGGATTTTGGATCCGCAGGGGAAAGCAATCGAGCATGCATTGGATTCGCTCGGGTTTAAGAATGCGGCGAACGTGCGGGTGGGTAAGTATATGGAAGTAGACGTGACCGAGACCGACAAGGCCAAAGCCGACGCGCAGGTTAAACAGATGTGCGAAAAACTGTTGGCGAACACGGTCATCGAAGAGTATCGCTACGAATTGCAGTGAGGTCTGGACGAGATGGCAGAACCTGACTGTATGTTCGCGGAACGCGCACGATAAAACGGTGTCATTGTGAGGGTAGGAACGCGAAGATGAAAATCGGCGTGGTAGTGTTTCCCGGCAGCAATTGTGATCACGACTGCCAATATATCTTCCGGGATGTGTTAGGCCAATCCGTAGAGATGATTTGGCATAAGGAAACGCTGCTGGCAGGAGTCGATGCGATCGTGTTGCCGGGCGGGTTTTCCTATGGAGACTACCTTCGGACGGGTGCCATCGCCAGATTCTCCCCGGTGATGGGAGCGGTGAAAGAGTTTGCGCGTAAAGGCGGGTTGGTGATCGGTATTTGCAACGGCTTCCAAATTCTTCTCGAAGCGGGCCTGTTACCTGGTGTTATGTTGCGGAACACCTCGCTGAATTTCATTTGCAGGGACGTGTATGTGAAGGTGGAGAATGCCGCGACCCGGTTTACGAATCGCTGCGAATCCGGCCAGGTCCTGAAGATCCCTATCGCCCATGCCGACGGCAACTACTACACCGATCCGGTCACGCTCGGCGGCATTAAGGCCAATGCCCAGGTGATTTTCCGCTACTGCACGGCTGAGGGGAAAGTGACTTCCGAGGCAAATCCGAACGGGTCGCTCGACAACATCGCCGGGATCATGAACGCCGACGGGAACGTGTTAGGCATGATGCCGCATCCGGAACGGAGCGCGGAGGCGGTGCTGGGCAACGATGATGGCCGCTTGATTTTCCTCTCGATGTTGAGCGCGTTCGACAAGTCAGATCTGCAGTCCAGATTGGTCGGAGCATGACACCCGTTTCAACGAGCCGGGTAGGAACTGCCGGTAACCCTCTACGATAGAGAATGTGCAACGCATGAAATCACTCGTCATTACCCAAGCGATCCTTGAGCAGCACAAGCTGAGCGAGGATGAGTACAAGAAAATTCTCGAGATCCTGGGGCGGGAGCCGAACTGGACCGAACTGGGCATGTTCTCTGCCATGTGGAGTGAACATTGTTCCTATAAGAGTTCCCGCATCCATCTGAAAAAATTACCGACGACGGGGCCGCGAGTCGTTCAGGGCCCAGGGGAGAATGCCGGAGCCGTGGATATCGGCGATGGCCTCTGTGCGGTTTTCAAGATGGAGTCCCACAACCATCCGTCCTTCATTGAGCCCTATCAAGGTGCGGCAACAGGGGTCGGAGGGATCTTGCGCGATATCTTTACGATGGGGGCGCGACCGATTGCGTTGCTGAATTCGCTGCGATTCGGCGGCCTAGACAATGCGAATACCAGGCATCTTCTCAAGGGCGTCGTGTCAGGCATCGCCGGTTACGGGAATTGCATGGGTGTGCCCACGGTTGGTGGTGAGATTGTCTTCAATGACATCTATGCGCTCAATCCTCTGGTCAATGTGTTCTGCCTGGGCATTGCCAAGAAGGATAAGATTTTTCTGGGCAAGGCGGCTGGGGTGGGCAATCCTGTGATCTACTTCGGCTCGAAGACCGGGCGCGATGGGATTCACGGTGCGACGATGGCCTCAGATTCGTTCGATGAGCAAGCGGCTCAGAAGCGCCCGACAGTTCAGGTCGGCGACCCATTTACGGAAAAGCTCTTGCTGGAAGCCTGCTTGGAACTCATGGCCGGCGATTGCCTAGTCGGCATTCAGGACATGGGGGCGGCGGGTTTGACCAGTTCGGCTTGTGAAATGGCCTCGCGAGAAGGAACCGGTGTGGAGTTGGAATTAGCGGACGTGCCGCGGCGTGAGCCGGGCATGACGCCCTACGAAATCATGCTGTCCGAGTCGCAAGAACGCATGTTGATGGTCGCGAAGGCCGGCCGTGAGGATGAGGTCATCAAGATTTGCCGCAAGTGGGATCTGGATGTGGCGGTGATCGGGCGAGTGACGGATACGGGCAAAGTAGTCCTCAAGGACAACGGACAGGTAGTCGCGGAGATTCCGGCCAAGGCCTTAGCCGACGAGGGGCCCCGGTATGATCGGCCCAGTGCGCCGCCTGCCTATCAGGAGATGCTGCAGGCGTTGAATCACGATGCGTTGCCGGATGTAAAGGACGCCAATGCGGCTTTGCTCGCGCTCTTAGACTCGCCGACGATTGCCAGCAAGCGCTGGGTGTATGAGCAATATGATCACATGGTGCGGACCAACACCATGGTGCGCCCCGGGTCGGATGCGGCAGTGTTGCGCGTGAAGGGGACGAATAAGGCGTTGGCGTTATCCGTCGATTGTAACGGACGCTATTGTCTCCTGAATCCATATGAGGGCGCCAAGATTGCCATCGCGGAATGTGCACGAAATCTGGCCTGTTCTGGCGCGGAGCCGATCGGGGTCACAGATTGTTTGAACTTCGGCAATCCCCAGCGCCCGGAGGTCATGTGGCAGTTCGTGCTTGCAATCGAAGGACTCAAAGATGCCTGCGAATCTTTGAGCGTGCCCATCGTGAGCGGCAATGTGAGTTTGTACAATGAGACGAATGACCTGTCGATTTATCCCACACCCATGATCGGCATGGTGGGATTAATCGAGACGGCGGATCGAACCGCCACCCAGTGGTTTAAGCAGGCCGGCGATGTCATCATTCTCCTGGGCCGAACGCGTGAGGACCTTGGGGGAACGGAATATCTGAAAGTGCTGCATCATCGTGAACAGGGTTCGCCGCCATTCCTGAATCTTGAGGATGAGAAAGCCGTGCAGGCCTGTACAATTCGATTGATTCGGGAAGGACTAGTACAGTCAGCGCATGACTGCTCCGACGGCGGCTTGGCTGTGGCTTTGGCCGAGTCTTGCGTCTCCGGATCCGATGCGCGAGTAGGCGCTGTGGTACAATTGTCGCTTGATGGCTTGCGTCGCGATGCATTGCTGTTCGGGGAGAGTCAATCGCGTATCCTTCTTTCAGTCAAACCGGAACAGGCGGAAAAAGTTCTGAGCCTGGCTTCGGATGCTGGAGTACATGCGGCTCGAATTGGCACCGTCGGAGGCAATCGATTGGTCATTCAAGTGGAAGGCAACCAGCGTACCGCTGGATGCACCGTCGATCTCGATCTCATTACTGTTCATGACCATTGGGCCTTCTCAATTCCTCGAACATTAGGTCAGGAGTAAGGTACAGGCGCCATGGCCAAAGAACTACCGTTGATCTCCCCCGACAAGTTTCACGATGAATGTGCCGTCTTCGGCATCTACGGTCACAAAGAAGCCGCAAACCTCGCCTATCTCGGTCTTTACGCCCTGCAACATCGCGGGCAGGAAGCTTCCGGTATCGTGTCCAACGATGGCGAGCAGTTTTATGTCGAGAAAGGCCAGGGACACGTAGCTGATATCTTCTCGCAGCAAGCCTTGGCGCGACTCCCCGGCACCATGGCTATCGGTCACAATCGCTATTCCACGGCGGGTGGAGCCGGCCTTAAGAATGTGCAACCTCTGAGCGTCAACTTTGCGTTCGGGAACCTGGCTGTGGCGCACAATGGAAACCTGATCAATGCCACCATGCTTCGCAGCGAGCTGGAAGCCTATGGTGCCATCTTCCAATCGACGTCCGATACGGAAGTCATTATTCACCTCATTGCACATTCGCGGGCGGATACGCTCCTGGATCGTGTGATTGATTCGCTCATCCAGGTTCGCGGCGCATTTTCTGTCGTACTCATGACCGATCAGGGTGTCATTGCGGCGCGTGACCCGCATGGATTCCGCCCGCTCTGCCTTGGACGGTTTCGCGATGCCTGGATTGTGGCGTCCGAGAGTTGTGCCTTTGATTTGCTCGATGCCGAATATGTGCGCGAGATTGAACCGGGCGAGTTGGTTGTCCTGGATCATCGGGGTGTGACGAGTTATAAGCCTTTTGCGCAGACCAAGCCTGCAATGTGTGTGTTTGAGTATGTGTATTTTGCCCGCCCTGACAGTCGTATTTTCGGCGGGAGTGCCGTCTATTCGATTCGAAAGGCGTTTGGCCGGCAATTGGCACAAGAGTCAGGCGTGGAGGCGGATATCGTAATTCCAGTGCCGGATTCCGGAGTGCCAGCGGCCTTAGGATTTTCGGAAGGGTCGGGTCTTCCATTCGAAACCGGGCTTATCCGGAATCATTATGTCGGGCGCACCTTCATAGAGCCGGAACAGTCGATTCGTCACTTCGGCGTGAAGGTCAAGCTCAACGCCGTTCCAGAAGTCCTCGAAGGAAAACGTGTCGTCGTTGTGGACGATTCTTTGGTTCGCGGAACGACGAGTCGGAAAATCGTCAAAATGCTCCGTCACGCCGGTGCAAAAGAAGTACATATGCGGATTAGTTCCCCGCCGATTGTCTCTCCCTGTTTCTACGGAATTGATACGCCCACGAAGAAGGAGTTGATCGCATCGAGCCATACCACCGACGAAATTCGTAAATACATCACCGCCGATAGTCTCGCCTATTTGAGTCTCCAGGGCATGGTCAAGGCTGCCCCCGGTACTCCCGGGCAGTACTGTGATGCCTGTTTTACGGAACAATACCCCATCTCCTTTACTCGAGCAGAAGAACTCCAACTCGGGCTGTTCGAACCTCCGCGCTAAAAACAGACTGTTCGCTGGTTCAGAGGATCGTCTGGACTTCTTCTCACGCCTTGTTAGACTGAGGCATGTCGTTGATCCGGAAATACCGCCTGATTATCAGCACAGGACTTGTGGTGCTGGGGATACGAATAGCCTTGCACCTGGTGAGTCTCCGTCGCTTGCTCTACTGGCTCTCCTACGTGCCCGTCTCTGTAGGTGAGGGGGAAGCAGTCATAGAGGATACGGCTTACTACACGGATCGTTGGCTGACCATGTTCCCCTACAATCCCAAAGGCAATTGTTTTCCACGCGCCCTGACATTGTTTCTGTTTTCGCGCCGCGCCGGGCTTCCTGTTGAATTCAACTGCGGAGTCATGAAATTGGATCAGCATCTCGAAGGGCATGCATGGCTGACGCTGAATGGACGGGAGTTTCTCGAACCCTCGTCCTATTGGCAATCCTTCACCGTAACCCTCAAGTTTCCTCATCCACCGGCTGTGTCGTCTGACTAGTCTCCTGGTTTTCCAGCCCCTTTCACGTCTCTCATTGTGTCATACCCCCTGTTCATCAGACGCGCCTCGATTAGGAGCCACAGGCCTGAACGTCAGTCCACCTTAAGTCACAATTAAATAAGGGTATTGCGACTGCCGGCGGGGGGCCTCTGTGCTTCCAGTGCCCGTCATTTTCGCCATGAAGGCGTTCTTCCCCTCCAAAGAGATGTCTGCCCAGCCTCACTAGGAATAGATAAAGCGACCGGCTGCGGCTACCTTTGCTGATATGCAGCCTTCGCCTACGACACGATTCTTATCTATCTCACGGCTGCACCCAGTCGCTCACAACGGAATTTTACAGAGTTTCAACATAGCCGGTGTGCACTAACGGTCTGAACCTGGAGGTTCTCTATGCCCGCTGCAGTCCCTGTTTGGAGTGAGCGCCAGATTGAGCTTTCTCAGCTGTTTCCGAAGCAGAATGAAGACGTCCATAGCACGGTGTTGGATGGAGACAGTGTCCTCCTCAATCTGCGTACCGGCCGGTACTACACCCTGAATGCCGTTGGTTCAGTGGTGTGGGAGCAATGCACTGGCGCATGTTCCCTTGCATCTATTCTGGCCAGCATTTCCGAGAGATTCGATGTGACATCTCAGCAGGCACAATCAGACCTCGTTGATCTGGTTGTTCAGCTTCGACAGGAGGGGTTACTTCATACTGAAAGGAGGTGAGTCAGGATGAAACAACAGAAGAAAGCCGAGTACGTGAAGCCGGAGCTCGTGAAGCATGAGTTGTTACGCGATGTGACAGCCATTCAGCTGTCTCGCGTCATCAATCAGGACAGGGCCTAGTCGGTAGGGCGGCTCGGCCTTCCTAGATTGAAGGGCCGAGGTGTTCTCCAACGTCTTAAGGTTTGTACGCTCAAAAGGAGGTAGTCAAATGCAGCAAGATACGAAGCGCGAATATGTGAAGCCTGAGCTTGTGAAGCACGAGTTGTTGCGCGATGTGACGGCTATTCAGCTGTCTCGCATAGTGGATCAGCGAAGCGCGTAACTGCCTCAATGCTTCCATGAGAGCAGCAGCTGGCCGGTCGTTCAGGCCGGCCAGCTAGCGCCAAGGTGTCCGGGGTTTATGGACTAATAATGGCCTGTATGAAGAGGCGGTAATGTCCATCACATCAACAACAAACGAACTTCTACTCTCCATCCATGGCATAGAAATGAAATTCAGCACCAACTCTCCTGAGTTGGCGGATTCTGTTGAGACATTACTCCACCATTTTGTATCCAACATCGTTGTAGCTCAACCCGTGCGGATGCAGTTTAATGCGGTTGACCATCGCCGGGATATCCCGGTTCGCATTTCCGAGGCGGCCCAATCGCTCTATAGCGGATCAGGTCTTGTGATTGGGCCAGGTCTGCAACCGACTTGGCTTTGCGACATTTACTCAGATCGGGGCCTGTTGATCGCCGATTTTCACGACGAAGGTCTGGTGGTCATTGATGGCACTTCGCATACGGCACACGGATATCTTGTGCAGCCGGAATTGATGGCGCCGGATATCCGGGTGAGTTTCGTACATTTTGCGATGACTGAATTATTGAAACGCCGCGGACTTTACACCTTTCACGCCACGGCTCTCGAGCACAATGGAAAGGGTGTGTTAATTCCGGGTTTCAGCGGGCGTGGGAAAACGACTTCATTCCTGTCGTTGCTGAGATCCGGCTACCGCTATCTCTCCGATGATCACCCCTTCTTTCGACTGCGCGAGGACAGAGTAGAAATTCTCCCCTATCCACTGAAGATTAACGTCACCGACCAGACCATTTCATTTTTCCCTGAGTTGCGCACTGCGCCGCCGTCCATTCTCCACGCAGGGAAGCCCAAACGGTATTTCTATGCTGAGGAGCTCTATCCGGGACCGCTTGGGGGGCCCTGCGAGCCTGCCGTGATTCTCTTCCCAACGGTGGTTGATTCCCCGCACAGTTGCCTTGAGCCCCTGGCGAAGAAGATGGCCTTGGAAATGATTCTTCCGCATTCGTTGCTCGTGTATGACGCGGAGGTAGCTCGTCGGGAGTTTCAGGCGCTTGCGCGGCTGGTTCAGCAAGCAGATTGTTACCGGCTGCATTTCGGTCGCGACGTCATGGACTTGCCGTGGTTGGTAACACCTCTGTTGGAAAAATGCTAAGCAGGAGAAAGAACTGAGATGGGACAACACTCGGGATCCATGGTCGCTCGATGGAAGCCATCCCACACGAGGAAAGGGTTGCGTATTGGGAAAGTCGCCTCGCCGGGTCTATCCTTGATGTGTGCAGAAGGCCGTTTACTCGTGCTCTGTGCGCGAACGACGGTAAGTGAATTTGTTCGAGTCGAAGTTGCAGACCTGGTCTGTGATGGTATTGATTGGGACTTAGTCTGGCAGTTATCGAAGGCACACGGAGTGGCGCCGCTGGTCTATCGCAACCTTGCCACGATCTGTCCTGCAGCATTGCCATCGGCCATTCATGAAGCTTTCCGTCGGCACAATCAGGCCAACGCCCTCTTAAATACGTTGCTTGCCAAGGAACTCGTGATGCTTCTTGACGCATTGGCCGCAAAGGGCGTCACGGCGATTCCATTTAAAGGCGTGACGCTGGCCCAAACTGCCTATGGTGATCTCAGTTTGCGTGAATGTGCGGATATTGATTTGATTGTTGAACAGGGAGCAATTCCTCAGGCACGACAAGTGCTGTGGTCACTAGGCTACCAACTCACCAGCCAGGATACAGGCGTGGGCGATGAGACGGGCGAGGCCTATCACTTCTTCCAAAAAAGAAATGGCATTGTAGCTGTTGACCTGCAATGGATTATGGCTCGCCGCCACTTTGGGTTTCGGCTTGACCGGAGTGCATTCTGGAATAGGTTAAAGCCAGTCACCTTGCCGGCAAAATCGGTGATGGGGCTTTGCCCTGAAGATCTGTTGATTCTGCTCTGTGTACATGGATCAAAACATGCTTGGGAGCAACTGAAATGGGTTTGTGATGTGGCGGAACTCCTGCGTCGGAGGCCGGCATTGGATTGGAGCCGCGTGTTGTTTCAGGCGAGTGAATGGAAGTGCCGGAGGATGGTCCTACTGGGGCTATCCATGGCCCACTATCTATTTGATGCCGTGTTGCCGCGCTCGGTGATGCACGAAATTGAAGCAGACGCCGACATATCCGACTTAGTGAGACGGATGCCCATGCAGTTCCTCAAAAATCCCAGCCACGGTGTTGATGAAGATTGCGCGGATGCGCTCTATGTGACCATGAAAGATTCCTTGTGGGAACGCTGGAAGTTGGGCGTGGCCCTTTGTCGCGCTGAGGCCGATGTGATCACTCGTCCATTGCCATGGTTTCGATTTCAACGAAAGCTTCGGGTATTGGCGGCTTGTCTCAAGCCGCTCCATTGCGTGGTAGCCAAGTGGATCCTTTCTGTTCGCATGCGTGAAATGGTTGTACGCTGGTTGCAAAGTTCCTGAAGATCGTTTTGCTCTCCTCGTGTCCAACTCGGCCTTTCTTGATTGGCACGGGTCATCCCGCCTAAGTGGTTGCTCCTGAAAAAATTCGCATGCTAGGATGCCAGCGTGATCAGTATTCACGAAGGACCGTCGTGAATCGGCTTGGATGGGGAGAGGCTGCGTTCTTTTCCTGCTTGCTTTCAAGAAGGAGGCGCTGATGAAACGAATTCTGATAGCGATTGCCATCGCACTGGCTCCATTGTGGGCAACCCACCTTGTTGTTGCCGCCGGCTTCTTCAAAGTAGGGGAACCCGCCCCGGCGTTCGCACTCACATCGATCACTGGAGATGCTGTCTCGCTTGAGCAATTGAGGGGAAAGGTGGTCGTTTTGGGCCTATTCCACATTTGCGACCCCTGCATGATGCAAGGGTCCAATTTGCAAAAGGTTCATGAAGTGATGACCGGAAAAAATGTTGCCGTCGTCGGAATCAATTCATCGGGAAACTCCAAACGAGATGTGGGTGAATTCCTCAGTGCGTTCCCGGTGAAGGTGACGTATCCATATCTCCTCGATCCGAATAAAACTACGGACAAGCTCTACGGCGGCGGGAAGTTCATTCCCAACGTGTATGTAATCGATCAGCGTGGCGTGATCAGGTGGCAGCGTGTCGGAAATATGGAACTGGCCGGTGCTGAGGTCGTCATTCAGGAAGTGGAGAAATTACTGTCCTCTGCTCCCGCTGCCACCACCGGCGCAATGTAGAGAGGAAAGAGGGGCCATGGACGAATGGGAAGAGGGTAAAGAGAAGTTTCTTGAGGTGGTGAGGGGAATTAACCCTTCGGTCGACGTCGTGATTCCGACGAAGCCGACCAACAGCATGTTCCTCATTTCCCTTACCAAAGGGGCCAACCGGAAATTCATCACCGTGTCAGAGGACGATATTATCGACCTTCCTGCTGAAGCCGGTATTTGTGCAAAGGTGACGAAGACCCTGCAGGATGCCATTGCAGCCTTGTAGCTCGGACCGTGTGAGGCGAAACTCGTGAAACAACTACTCCCTGGTATTTGGCAATGGTCCTGGTTTTCCGAAGAAAAGCAGCTCAATTTTAACGGGCTGTTTCTCACGGTCGGCGAACATAAGATCGTAATCGATCCTCCTCCGATGACAGCCGACGCGAGTACCCTTATTCGGCGTCAGGGAGCCCTGGATTACATTATCGTGACGAATCGTGACCATATACGTGAGGCGGTGACCTATCAGGCGGAGTTTCGCTGCCAATTACATGTACCCGAGGCCGATGCCACGCAGATGGAGGTGAAGCCGTCGAAGACCTTCAAAGACGGTGAACTCCTGCCAGGCGGTATTTGGGCAGTTCAGCTCAAAGATCAGAAGTCTCCCGGGGAATCGGCGCTGTATATTCAGCAGGGGAAAGGCGTGTTGATTGTCGGCGACGCACTAATTGGAAAGCCGGCGGGAGCCTTGAGCCTTCTCGCCCCTGAAAAGTATGGCGATATAGGGAAGGCCAAAGAGGGGCTTCGGCGATTGCTGAAATACAACTTCGACTCGATTCTTGTCGGTGATGGCGCTAGCATCATAGGCGGAGCTAAGCAGGCACTGGAGCACGCGTTACAGGCGTAAGGACAATGGGGCTTCGAAACGGTCTTTCAGAAGAGCTCAATCGCCAGGGCAACGAGCATTTTGCGCGCGGGCATTACACCGAGGCCTATGCCTGTTACGCAAAGGCCTTAGAGTGTGATCGTTTGACGGGCGATCACCGAGCGCTGAGTGCAACATTGGGGAACCTAGGAAATATTTGCGCGGTGAGCGGACGCCGTGAGTCGGCGCAGAGTTACTATCAAGAAGTGCTGGAATTGCAAAAAGTTTTGGGGGACGACAAAGGGATTGGAACCACATTGGCCAACCTGGGCAACCTCCGCGCCGATGCTGGTGAGTGGGACCGTGCCAGAGCCTACTATCTCGAGGCACTTGATATTATGACCCGGGTACATGACGAACTCGGCAAGGCCGTATTGTTCTCAGATCTCGGCTTGGTCGCTCGAGAAACCGGACAGTGCGAGGATGCACTTCGATATTATGAGCAGTCACTGGTCCTGATGCGTCGGTTGAACAATCAAGGCGGCGTGGCCGATGCCTGGCGGATGATGGGGAGAACTTTCGCCATCCAAAAGCGATATGAGGACGCCATTGCTTGTTGTCAAACGAGCCAATCAATTGCCGAACGCAGCCGCGATGAACTGCGGGCCGGGGGCGCGCGGTATGTCCTGGCCCAATGTTATGAAGATCTAGGGCAGTTGCAAGTTGCGGTTGAGTTACTTGAGCAGGTGGTGCGAATGGACCGCAAATACGATCTCCCCAAATTAGCCGAGAATACTACCCGCCTTGAACGTCTTCGTGCCCGGCTCGATGCCGAGGATCCCACGCCACAGCCAAGGCAGTCCCGCGCATGAGTACTGTTGCACTTCCAGCATGGGAACAGGCTCGTTCGAAGCTGCGCACCAGCATTCCGCAATTTTATGAACTGGAGCCCGGTGGTCCCCTTGCTCTTGATCTGAGCGACGATGGATGGGTGCTGGAGCTGAGGTCTGATGGTCAATTTCTTTGTCAGCACGGAATCGCCATGGACGATGTGAAAAGTCTGATGTGCGACGGGACGACCGAGGATTTGGGGACCGATGAAGTGGCCAAACAGGCCAAGTATTTTCTGGGCCCTGCGGTGTCCAAGAAACGCCCGGCTCTCCTCAAGGCCGGGTTCGCTGAGCAGACGGATATGAATGACGAATATGTCGCGATTACCTTTTTCAAGACGGTCGACTTTGATCGTTACGATGAGGTGATTGCTGCCGTGCGCTGGTGTCAGAATCTTTTTAGGGCGTAGTTCTGCGGTGCGACGATGGATTCGACCTCCTCGTAACATCTCCTCCCATTGCAAGTATTGAAGCTCTTCGCTCTGGCCGCCTACCGATTGCCGGGTGCTATCCTGACCGCACTTGAGCTGAATCTCTTTAGAGTCATGGGCGCTGCAACGTGGTTTGTTCCAAAGCTGGCGCAGACTCTCAAAGTGAGCGATCGCGGGCTGGACATTCTTTGCCTTAACCTGGCCATGTGCGGATAGTTAAGCAAGCGTAACAGCGCATTCGCTGCAACGTGTTGCATGTCAACGTCCCCAGTTTTGGGAGGCCTATCTCAAGTGACTGAAGAGTCAGTCGGCAGATTGGTCGCATTTGACGCCAACGGTTGGAAGTGTGTGCCCGCTGGCCCACGATGCGCCTGATTCGGTGGCCTATCGACGCCACTTCACCCGGGCTATGCACTACCGTTCGTCGGATGTATCGCACGAGTTGCCGCGTAGATCGAATTGCATCAGGCAAAGACCTTTCCCCCCGCTTGACTTCATGTAGGAAGCAAACCGGGACAGTACGATGCGGTCTGGCATTCAATCGTGCTGCACATCTATTGACCCGAGAAAACTCAAGCATGGTTTCGAAGAGTTTATTCTTCCTTGTCCCAGGGCGGTCGACCGATCATCCAGGACGTATGCTTTCACGATCGAGAAGTCCTCTATCCGGAAGAGGCGAGCCTTTTTGCTGTGAGTATGTTGTTCCTCGCGGAGCACGGAAACACGTATTCATGCTGTGAAACGGCTGAGTGGCTTCGAGGGGTAGGGTATCTGAAGATCAGGCCGATTACGATGAAGAAGGGAACTGAAGATTGGGATGGGGGCCTCCTGGAGGCCGTTCGCCGGGTTGGAAAGTGAGCACGCACCGTCCTCCGAAAATCATGATAAGAAAGTTGAGCAGACTGCTGACTACTGTGAGTATCAGGATGAGCACGCGCGGAGATCCCTGACTGGCCTCCTGGACGATCGTTGCGAGATCAAGTGCCAGAGCGATCGTGCTGTAAATGACCGCTCCCATCACAGTCCATGGTTGGCGGATCATGATTAGCCCGCCTAGCAGCAGCGTGGGAAACCCGAACAAAAATCCCAACAGGACGCCGTCTTTAATCGTTGAAAGTGGTGCGGCCGATCCGACCCCGAAGAGCACGCCTTCCAAAGCAATCAGCACAGCAAGAAGAGAAATGACCGGACGAGCGCTTTCCATAGCGGCACTATAACCTCGACGTTCGCCTGCCGCAAGTTTCCTTCTTTGTCTGTAGTGGATGCGATACTCTGCCTCATGACCATCCGCTCTGGCCCCGGTAACGTCCAACTGATGCACTCTTCGTTCTACTCTCTGTCCGACATGTTGCCTGTCCCCACCCTTTGAGGGGAGAGCCAGGTCAGCCGAGTCATTTACCACGGGTCCCCATTCGAGTGAGAATCCGTCACTCACCGGGGAGGGACACGTGGCTCCATATAGACTGCCAGCGAAAGACGAGAATCTGGTCGGCGAAGCAACGCGGCGCACAGGGTCTATCCAGTCGTGTTGCGGGACAATCAGACGACGAGTGTTTCTGATGCTGTGGCCGACGGTCGCCGCTGTTTTCCTGTCGGGTCTTTCTTGGGCTACGCCGTATCACTTTTCAACCGGGGCTGGAACTCCTCGCGAACCAATTGCTGATTTAATAGGGCACGCGTCGACCGGCCATTCGGAAGTACTGGCGGCCGGGTTCGGGTTTCAAGCCGCAGGGTCATCGAGCATAACGGTTCGGACCTATGAGGTGCAGACAGGCGCTATTCTTTCGGAAGATTCATTCGACGTGAGTGTCAAGGAGGAAGGGGCCGCTGAACATGATGAGAATAAGGGGCGCATCTTTGCCGGTGGAATCGGAATCGACGGTCAGGGGAATTCCAGGTTCATGTTGAGAGTATACGACGCGGAAACCGGAAGATTTCTCTGGGAAGGCCAATTGAACTTACTCAAAGTCGGTGAGGCGGGGGCAGCCAAGGCCAAGGCTACGATTATTCCGGGTCTGGCTTCAGTAAGTCCTGCGTCAGAGCGCCTTCCTAACGCTTTCCAAGCCCTCTTCTCCGTGCGCGCCGTGAATCCCCTGACAGGAAGGCTGGTCTGGCAAGATCAGTTCGCTCCAGGAAGCCGAAAGCGAGCGGGCGTAGCGGGTGTGTCATGCAGGGGCTGCTTTATTCGGCCGGTCAACGAGCCAATCGGCCATATTTTTGATTTGGTCGTGCGGACCTACGATCGCACATCTGGAAAGCTGTTGTGGGAGGATTCATTCGAGCAGCTTGAGCGTATTGAAGAGCCGGCAATCGTGCCCGAGACCAATGCCTATCCTCAAGCCATCCCGTTCTGGAATTCCGACGGAGTTTCCGAAACCGAAGTGTATGAAACGGCTCTAAGGTAACGGTTACGATTTTGGCGACGGTACTGTAGCACCCAGACTCTCTGCCCACTGGTGCTGAAAGTTCTCATAGGAGAGTAGAAGCCTATCCTGCATGGCCGCGGCAATCGTTTGGCGGGCCTTCAGGTGAACCAGCACTTCTTGCACCTTATGCATGCCGAATCGCTCAATGAGATAATGGGTAGCGGCATTCGCTTCCATGTAAGCGACGCCGACCTTTTCCGCCGGCAGATTTTCCCAGCTACCCTCCAGAGCCGCCAAGGGAACTAAGCTATTGTCTCCGGCCGGTATGTTCCCGACATCCTGCCAGGAATCACTTGCCAACTGCATTGCAAGCCCCTCATTGAGCCAAGTTGGAATCGCTCCGCCGGTAGCCCCCAGTTCTTCATGGATCAGGGCATGGACAAACTCATGGCGGAGGACCCGTGTCAGCCAGGCGCGATCGGTTGCGGCGCCCTGGGTGGGAATTTGGATGCGTCCCAATACTGGATCAAACAGGCCGTCTGCCCAAATGGGGCTACCGGTTGCTCCTTGGAACTGATTCTTGGTGTGGAGTACGACCATGATTGGTTTTGACGGGAAAAAATTGAACTTCTGACCGATTTCTCGGTAAGCCTCTTCCAGGATATCCAGTACGGCCGTCCAGGTCTCCGGATCCTCACTTCCGTCATACTTGACTGTGAAGTGCACGCTGTTATGAGTGGAAAACTTTTCCTCCACTTTTTCCGTGCGATGGACCTTGGCAGTGACGGCCTTTACATAGGATTGCAGGCCAGGGTCCTTTTTCAGTCGTTCTTTTGCCTGCGCCAGATGCTTTCCGGCCTCTGACAGGTGGTCTTTTTCCTGCAGCAGGTCCGCCAAGGCAACGTGGGGAAATGGTTCATCCGGGGACAGCGTCAGTACCTTTCGGAGGAATTCCTCGGTGAGTGCGGGGTCTCGTAAGCCCCAGTAGGCATGGGCGAGATTGAGATGGGCTACCGGGTTTTGTGGATCGAGGGCCACTGCTTTCTTAAATGCTTTCACAGAGATTTCGGTTCCACCGTTGTTTTCCTGGAGGATACCGAGGTTGTTCCACAAGATGGCCACATGGCGTTTGGTGGCGGATTCCGAAAGAATCGACGCGGGGAGTTCCTGGAGCTTTGCTTCCGCCAGGGCGATATTGTGCTTCTCGAGTTCTTCGTGGATCGCGCCGAGCAGTTCGGAATGTCGAGGGACTGGAATGCTGACGGGATCAATGGTTCTGGACCGCTTTATCTCCGGAACCACAGGTTGTGGGGGCGGTGCCACTGGGCCGGTGGAGGCGGAGCTCTTCTCGTCTGAAATCACTTGGGGCGGTGGTGCAGGTGTCTCGTGGAAATATTGCGGCTTGAGCCACGACTGATAGAAGATGAAAATGGCGATGAGAACAGCCAAGGGCCCGAGAATATGTTTGATATTGCGTCGATACATGGGTGTCCTTCCGTGAGTCCTACACGAAATCACTCTAACACCGAGCCCGGGGAGGGCCAAGAAAAGTTGTAAAAGCCAACGGGGGCCAACGCGTTGGCTCTTCCTTTTGAGGACGGTCCTTCGTTGAGCCGCCAAGCAGCCTGTGGTACGATCCCGCTCCAGGATGCCACGTCCTGATTCCACCCACCTCCACGATTCGTTCCAGGCGTTCCTGCAGCGTGTCACGAGACCCATTGAATTCGCCTGTCGCGATGCCTATGCCCACCTTCCGGCAGTCAAGAACCTTGACCATTTTGTGTCGGACCAGGTGATTGGCGCCCTTGGTGAACGTCTCTATCCTCGTGCGCTGGAAGTGGAACTGCTCTCGCTACGGAACCTCTTCGTTGACTTTCACACGCGACTTACAGCCACCGAACAGCAGGATCGATTGTCGCAGGCGTTGAGTCTTCTTCGTCGCTTGCAAGAGAGCGGGGTCGTGACCAATCAGTCGACCAATACCCTCAAGGAGAAGGCTCAGAATGTAGCTTCCGTGAGTTATGGCCCTGCCCGGCGCCTCTGGGAGTTGTCCATTCAATTTGCCAAGGGGGTAGGGCCGAAACGAACCCTGCTGTTAGAACGTCTGGGGATCCGCACGGTTGAGGAGGCCCTGTGGACCCTGCCCTGGCGCTACGACGACCGATCGGTCATTACGCCTGTCGCCAAACTGATGGCTGGCGCCACATCCTGTATCTGTGGGGTGATCAGCCAAGCGGAAGCAACGCGCGCGCGCGCCCGCCGCCTGTCGATTCTTGATGTGGCCGTTCAGGATACTACCGGGACGGTGCACGCGGTGTTTTTTAACCAGCCTTATCTGGAAGACATGTTGAAAGAGGGCGCGCGGGTCATGATGGTTGGACGTGTGGTTGCCGGCCGGCGTGGCTGGATGGATCTGCGAATGGAACCCACGCAATTTGAAGTGCTCGATGGTGGAGAGGATGAGTTGCTCCACGTCGGACGGATCGTGCCGATCTACCACGAGACGAAAGGTTGGACCTCGCGTCAGATGCGCATTCTGATGCAGGGATTGCTGACCGAGTACGGGGGAGAATTGGAGGAGGTACTGCCGCTGTCGGTTCGTGCTCGACACCGGTTGCCGCCGATCGGCGAGGCGATCCACCAAGTGCATTTTCCGCCGCCGAAAACAGATCTGGCCGCTCTTGAACGTGGTGTGACGGTTGCCCACCGCCGGTTGGCTTTTGAAGAATTGTTCCTCTTGCAGGCCGCCATGGTGCTTCGGCAGCGGGAGGTGAAAGAAGAACTCAAGCGCGTTCGGTTCAATCCCTACGCGGTACAGCTGAAGCAGCTCGCGCAGCGGCTGCCCTTTAAGTTGACGCCTGCGCAGGAGCGCGTGTGGCGGGAGATACAGGCCGATATGGTGGCCGCTCGACCGATGAATCGATTAGTGCAGGGAGATGTCGGGTCCGGGAAGACAGTGGTGGCGTTGCATGCGTTGGTGATGGCTTGTGGTTCCGGTTGCCAAGCGGCGCTGATGGTTCCTACCGAAATCCTGGCCGAACAACACTATCTGAATCTCAGGCCATTGCTGGAAGCCGTCGGGCTGAAAGCTGTGCTGCTGAAGAGCGGCGGCACAGCCAAGGATCGAACTGCCATTCTGAAGCAGGTGGAGTCGGGTGAGGCGCAAGTGGCCATCGGCACACATGCGCTGATCCAGAAGCATGTGACATTTGCCAACCTTGGTCTGGTGGTGGTCGACGAACAACATAAGTTCGGCGTCATGCAGCGAAAGACATTGCTCGAGAAGGGATACCGGCCGGATGTGCTGGTGATGACCGCAACGCCGATTCCACGCACGTTGGCCATGACCGTCTATGGAGATTTGGATGTGTCAGTCATCGATATGTTGCCGCCGGGCCGTAAGCCGGTGAGGACCCTGCTGTACTCTGAGGGGCAGCGCCACAAGACGTGGCAGTTGGTGGGAGATGAGCTGAGGGCCGGACGACAGGTGTATATCGTCTATCCGCTGGTGGAGGAATCTGAGAAAGTTGATCTGAAGGCGGCGATTCAGGGAGCGGAACATCTGCAGCGTGAGGTATTTCCGGAGGTCCAGGTCGGCTTACTGCACGGCAGGCTACCGACTGCTGAAAAAGAGCGTACGATGGCAGCCTTCAAGGCCGGGACGCTTCAACTTCTCGTCGCCACCACGGTGATTGAGGTGGGTGTCGATGTGCCGAACGCAACCGTTATGGTGATCGAGCATGCCGAACGATTCGGTCTGGCGCAGCTGCATCAACTGCGGGGGCGGGTCGGACGAGGCGCGCATCAATCGTTGTGCATCCTCATGGCGTCCTATTTAGTGCGCGAGGCCAGGCCTCGGGTCAGTCGGGACGGAAAACCCGAGCAGAATGCCTCGAATGCGCAACAACGATTGGCGGCACTCGTGAATTCACACGATGGATTTATCATTGCGGAGGAAGACCTTCGCATCAGGGGCCCAGGCGAATTCCTCGGCTTGCGGCAATGGGGTGTGCCCGAGTTCCGGGCAGCCAACCTGGTGCGGGATGTTCAGTTGTTGGAGCTGGCGAGGCAAGAAGCCGCTGCGTTGTTGGAGCAGGACCCCGGGCTGACCCTGCCTCAACACCAGGCGTTCAAAGCTGCGATGTGTCGCCGTTGGCAGGGCAAGCTGGCTCTGGGAAATGTGAGCTGAGTCGAGAGCCGGCCGGTGGAGGAGTGAATAATGGGAATGTTGCAGCGCTTGAGTCATGATCTTCGCGCCGGCTGGGTGACCTTGCGGCATGGCACGGCCAAGGTCGCCACCAGAGCGCTCGAAGAGGGCGAGTTGCTGCGCTATCGGCTGGAGTTGCGCAAGGTGGAGCAGCAGCTGGACGACCTGCATGCCGACATCGGTGAACGAACGATTGAGTTGCACGATCGTGGCGAAGCGGCGGAGCGCATCCTCTCCGATGTGGAGATTACCCGCATGATGCAACAGGTTCGGACGCTGCAGGATGAACGGACAAAGCTGCTTCTCGAAATGAATGACATCACCGTTGAGGATCAGTGAGCGGTTGCCTATGACCAGCGTGCCTGCATCCATGCCAATTTTTGCCGGTATCGATATCGGGACGTTGACCTGCCGGCTGCTGATCGCAGAGGTGACGCCGCACGGACAACTGCGTGAACTGCGATCCGATCGGCGGATTCTTCGGCTCGGCCAAGGCGTCGATCGAGATCGTGTGCTTCGGCCCGAGGCCATGGCACGGGTGGTGGCGACGCTGAAAGAATGGCGTCAGGCGATGGACGGGTATCCGGTCGAGGCGTCAACGGTTGTCGCGACGAGTGCCGTGCGCGATGCCGGGAATCGCGAAGAGTTTGTCGACCTCGTCGCGCGCGAAACAGGATTCCACGTCGAGATCATTTCAGGAGAAGACGAAGCGCGCCGGACTATGCTGGGCATACGGTCTGGCCTGCCTCCCGGTGTGACGGATTTGCTGGCCTTGGACATTGGGGGAGGAAGCACGGAATTCATCCTGGATCGACCCGGGCAGTCCCCGGTGGTGCGTTCGATTGATATCGGCGTCGTGCGGTTGTGCGAACGGTTGCTCCATCACGATCCCCCGACGAGTGAAGAAATTCAGTCGGCGCGTGAGTGGGTGGCGACGGACACGGCGGCTGCAGTAGCCGGCATGCCGCGTCCAGCGGCGCTCACCTGTGTCGGCACGGCGGGAACGATCACGGCGCTGGCCGCTATGGCCCAAGAGTTGCCAACTTACGAACCAGCACGGATCCACAATTATGTGCTGACACTGGAAACCGTCAAGGGGCTGGAAATGCAGCTCTTGAGCCGATCGAAAGTGCAGCGAGAAGGCCTGCCTGGGTTGGAGCGCGGGCGGGAAGACGTCATCGCCGCCGGCGCAATCATTTTCTCTACGGTACTAGAGACGCTTGGAAACAAGGAGTGTCTTGTCAGCGATTTGGGGCTGCGAGAGGGAGTGCTGCTCCACCTGGCAGGTCAGTGGAAGTGGCGGTAGCCGAAGTCGCGAGATTATCGCTGCGAATACCAGCGCAGGCCGCTTTTCTGTTCGGTGAAGGTCGCTTGGGGAATGCCGCCCGGCTTTTCGAGGAGCAGCACCTTGAAGTCGATGAGGCCGAACCAGGCGGGATCGGCGATGTCGTGGTAGTGGCAACCTTGCAGTTTGGGCAGGATGTCGCCCAACGTGTTGTTGAGCTCACTCTCTGTGTAAGCTCGCACCGCAAAGTTCCGGCCGAGTCCCTGACAAAACCGCTGAATGGTATAGGCAGCCCCGGTGCAGAGGACCTTCGTGTCCGGTTTGATCTGCAGAAATTGCGGGAGTGACAGATACCGTTCTTGAAATCCCAGCCACCGCACGGCTTGCCGAAGGTGGCTGTATTGCACTTCGTATTCAGTGTGGTGCGGAAGCTTCACCGCCGCTGGCCAGCCTTCTTCAATGCCGAACTCCGTGAGGAACGCCCGGCCTCCGGGCTTCAGCACCCGCCAGACCTCGGCGACGAATCGCATCGGCCCGAGGTTGAAGATCACTTCTTCCGGCAAATCCTTCTCGAGCGGCAGTCGTAGTCGCCTGATCCAATCGAGGGCTTCCTGATGTTGCGCGGTGTCTCCCCGGCCGTCGGTGAGCTCCTTGCGGCTCAGTTTCACCGGCGTCATGTCGGCCATATTCTCGTTGTCGATGATGAGGTCGACCGAATTGTCCTTAAACGGCAGCCACTCCCCGTTGGCATGGGTGCCGGTGCCGGTCCAGCCGCCGGCTTTGGCGCGTTTGGTTTGGAGTTGGAGAAAGGGACGAGTGACATCCAGCGAAATATACTGAATTCCCTGCTTCTCGAACGGCAACAGTTCTTGTCCCAGCTCACGGGCGACGTAGCCGAGCCCGCCGCCGATCTCGACGATGACTTTGGGTTTCGGCTTGAACCAGCCCAGGCGGCGCAGCTGACGCATCAGCAGGCGTCCATAGGTGGTGCCCCCCAGCGCTTCGCACGGTTCGCGGAACAGGTGTGAGACGGTGGTTTCGATCAGGTCGAAGTGGCCGTCCTCCAGGTCGCTTTCTTTGAGCTCGTGGACGTGGAAATCCTCGAGATGTTCTTCGCCTTCAAAGTCCTGCTGGCCGGACCAACTCTCCCGAATTTGTTGCAGGAGAAGATCCCATTTGGCCTTATGTCGGTGGCCGCCCGGCGGTTCGGTTCCGAAGTAGCAGAGGGAATAATTCGGAATCGACCACCGTTCCAGGTGCCATGAACCGGGCTGGCCGTCCGGCCCGCAGATCTTGTTTCCGTACTTTTCTACCAGGGCGCCGACGGTGATGTGGCCGTTCATGGAGGTCAGCATTTCAATCCCGACCATGTTGAGGCGAACGAGCGGGAAGTCATCGTCGAGCGGCGCGAGCCACCATTCATCGAAGGCGTGCTGGTAGGCGACAAGGTCGGGGATGCGCCAGGCAAGCAGGTTGAGGACGTCGCCACTCAGACTGAGCGGCTCTTGTATCGCTGCGGCAGCTTTCATCGTGTCGGGCAGTCCTGTACCAAAAGAAACCGCAGCCTACACGAGGCTCACGCCGACCTGCAAGAACCCTTGTGAGATCGAGTGCGATCTTAGGTTTGCGAAGGGAGCATCGGAGAGTCAGCCACGATGATCATGCCGCGCATGATGGGATGAATGCGGCATTGATAGGGATAACGGCCCGGAGGCAGGCTGGGGATGGTGTAGGTGCCCCCCGGCTCGACGGCGCCGGAATCGAAGGCGCAACGCCCGCTTTCGTCAAGACAGCCGTCGTGGGTGACGGTGTGATGGGTCGGGGTGGGATTGTCCCATCGGATGGCGCCGCCTGTCGTTACGGTGGCGGCAGCGGGGACATAGTAGGGCGACCCGCTATCCATGAGGACCTGGGTAGCCGGGGGAATCGCAGTCGAAGGCCAGGCCGTAAGGGCGCCCACCGCAAGACTTAGAAACACAGCGTGCCACTTCATGGGGTCATGACTCCAGTGATTACCGTCTTTCTATTATACATAGAGACAGGCTCAATTCGGAAGGATTCACCGACCTGCTCGCGGCCGGTACCTGGCTTGTCGGTGCAGTCGGAACAATGAGCACAGATAGGTGCCAGGTTAGAGGGGTGACAGCCTCAGCCTCAAAGTATGCGGTGGCGTTGCAGTCTGACACAGTTCCCTGTTGACGTGAGATGGTTGCAACAACCTGGTTGTTCATGCTAGATGGAGGCCGCTTTACCACCGACGTGCCATGCTGAAGACTTGAGAGGAGGACGTGGAATGGCGAAGAAGATCGTGAAGAAGAAACGCTCTGCGGCACCAGCCGCTCGGACGAAAAAGGTCGCGGTGAAAAAGGCGAGCAAGCCCAAAAAAGTTGTGAAAGCGAAGCCGGCCGCAAAAGCGAAAAAGCCTGTAAAGGCCAAGAAGGCGGCGGCAGCAAAGTCGACCTCCAAAAAGACGGTCAAAAAGCCCGCCAAGAAAGTTGCTAAGAAACAAGCCCCGGCGAAACCCGCGCGTTCTTCAAAGGCGAAATCGGCGGTCAAGGCTGTAACGCCTGTGTCGAAGCCAAAACCCAAGTCGAAGCCGGCCGCTCCGAAAGCCAAGGTGCCGGTTGAATCTCCTGTCGCCGTTCCCGAGTCCAAACCAGTAAAGCCGGTTGCCCCCGAGATTGGCAAGGCGGCTAAGGTGGAAGTTGAGCCTCAACAGCTGGAGCTCGATGAGGACGAAGAGGAGATGGCTGAGGATCTGGATGACGTGTCGGAAGAAATCGAGGAAGAGGAGATAGAAGAAGAACTCGGACTCGACGGCGAAGACGACGACGTGGATTATCTCGAAAAATCAGAAGATCTGCTCGACGACGCAGACGAGTATCGGAACAATTAGCCCGGGCTGGTGTCGTGCTGTGCCGGCTTGAACTCGGTCGATGCCTCTGCGTGCCCAGTGCCTTCCACCCAGTAAAGGCTCCACTGAACATGCCTGATCCGATAGTGTTTCCTGCTGTGCCCGGTGTCGTGTCTGCGGGCGCCTCTCGGTTCTGTTGCGACAGCCCTGTGCTCGTCGTGGCGGTGCGTGCCAATGCAGATCGGCCACACCACCCATGAGTCACTTCCTTTTTATTGCCGGGGCCTTGCGCGAGCGGAGTTCTCCTGAGAGCGCCGAGTTGCAGCTCGGCGCAGGAATTTGGGGCCTCTGCACGGCGTTGATCCGCGACAATCTTCAAAAGTTTCTCACGCCGGAATCTCACGGATTGGTGTACGTGCTGAAGGAAGGCATTCGAGCCGAGTTTGCGATCGTCTCGCCGGTTCAGCCCTTCCAGGCGTTGGATGAATTACTGAAGGATGAGGTTCGGACGGAAGCCCGCTATGGGTTTGTGCAGGTCAAACCGTTGCAGCGGTGGTCGGGCAATGCGCCTGACTGCCAGGTGTTGCTGCAACGGGTCTTAGGCATCGAAGAACAGGCGGAGTTGAGCAGGCGGCTCAGCCTCGGCATGCACCGCCTCACGGACGAAGAGTATCGGTCGATTCGCGAAGGGTTGGGGGCGGGGGAATAACGGGCAAGTGCTTCGCGGCTCACGGGGTTAGTCGAGGGTGCCCCCTGTCATGAGATGGTAGGCTTCTTCTACCGTGCTGACCTCTTTGACCTCGACATTGAGGTCCCAGGCGAGGCGGGTCAGATTCCAGCGCGGATCATCACGCTGTCCCTGGGGAATCAGAATGGTCCGATATCCCTCGCGAGCCGCCGCGCGGATCTTGTCGGGAATGCCTCCCACCGGGCCGATCGTGCCATCCCTGGAGATTGTGCCGGTCATCGCAACCCCGCGCCGGATCTGGTCCCCTTTGAGGAGTGCGGCAAACCCCACGGTCATGACCCCTCCTGCGCTCGGGCCGTCGGTGCCGGTCGAGGCGTAGGCAATGCCGATCACACTGACGGTCCCGCGGTGGTCGACGTTCGGCGTATGTTCGAGCGCGTATTGGAATGCGAGGGCCATGGATCCGAGGTTGGTCTGTCCAGGTTTGATGTTGCCGCCTTGCCATTGCAACACGATCGGCGAAGGACTCGGCTGGTGGTCCCAGCGCAACAGGAGCACCTCGAAGACACCAAGGTGATTGGCTTGAATCGCGGCTAACATGGGGACTTCAACCACGGACTCCGCGGCGGCTGTTCTAAGGGGTGCGACCAATAGGCAGATGCAGGGGACCAGAAGTCGCAGCATGCGCAGGCCGGTTCCCGCAACGGACTGAAGAGTCGTGGCATGCATATGAGCGCAAGTCTAGCAAAGCTGGGTATGGTGTAAAGTGTTGGCGCAGTTCTTGGTCTTCGAGTTTACACAGAGAGTGTGTATGACTAGGTTGAATCAGCTTACCCGAGGGCAGCGTGTTTCTCTCTGGGTGCTCGGTATCCTCTGCGGGATAAGCCTGTTTCCAGGCCTCCTGTTTGCCGAGTGCACGACCGAGGGTGGAGGGAAGAATGCGACCGGCGCTTTCACTCTGCATTTGAGTAGCACCTGCACGGAGGCTGAGCGGGAGGCGCGTACCGTTCCCGCTCAAGAGCTCATGCGCGCGCTGGCGGCAGGGAAGGGCATTGATTTGTCGGGGGTCGTTATTCAGGGCGACCTGGTACTTGATGAGCTGCCGGCCCAGCGGGTAGCTGCTGTGCAGGGATTGTCCCTGGAAGATCGTCGGGTACTCGAGGGGCTCAACGATGAGGACGTGCATGTCATTCGTGGGCCGTTCGTGATCAAGCACTCGCGGGTGAAGGGGCAGATCGTCAATCGTCTGAAGCGCGGATTCGTGCTCATTACCGGACCGGTCGTTCTGGTACATACCGGTTTTGCCGGCCTCGTCGATCTGTCGCGTACGGTATTTCTCGGCCTGGTTGATGGATCAAATGCGAAGTTCGAGCAGGAAAGTTATTTTGTGCAGGACCGCTTCACCCAGGGTGCCATGTTTTCTGATACCCGGTTTGGAACGCATGCCCGATTTCACCGGTCGATGTTCAGCGCTCCGGCGATTTTTCGCGGCGCCGACTTTCCGGGTTTGACGGAATTCTTGGAGGTGGTGTTTGAACAGGACGCGAATTTTGCGCGCGCCGCGTTTCATATGGGAACCGGATTTTCCGGCGCGCATTGCCGGGCGAAATGCGATTTCTCCTCGACGCAGTTCGATCGGGAAGCGTTCTTTCTTTTTGCGATCTTCGATCGCGCAGTGACCTTTGGCTCCGCGCGGTTCAATTCGCAGGCCGACTTTTCCGACGCTGCATTTAAAGAGACGGATGACCTGGCACAGGCCACGTTTGCGCGTGCGCCCGTCTTGACCAGAACTGCCCGGGTAACCCCTGCTGTGCCGGGTCGCTCCGAGGCAGGGCCCTTTTCTCAGGCCCTAACAATCGGGTTGTTCATTGCAGCACTGGGGATTTTAATCTACGTCCTGAAGGCGAAGTGACGGCTGCCGAACCCCCAACATATAGTTTTAGTGTTGCCCCATCCCCCCATAAATTGGTATAAGATTGAAACTTTGTCCAAGGGAGCGCCTGGTACCTGATGGACCAACCTGAACTGCCCTACCAAGTCAAGATCGAGAACTTTGAAGGTCCGCTCGATCTCCTCTTGCATCTCATCAAGAAAAACGAAATCAACATCTACGATATTCCGATTGCGCTGATCGCTCAGCAGTATTTGGACTATTTGTCGGTGATGAAGGAATTGAATCTCGCCGTCGCCGGAGAATTCCTCGTGATGGCGGCAACGTTGCTGCACATCAAGTCGCGCATGTTGTTGCCGGTGGATGAGGTTGCGGTCGATGAGGAAGAGGGCCCCGATCCACGCGAAGAACTCGTCCGGCGATTGCTCGAATATAAGCAATTCAAAGAGGCGGCCTCTCAGCTGGATTATAAAGAGCGCCTGTGGCGGGATACGTTTGGCCGCGAGCCCGGTCCACCGGAGGAGGTGGCCAAAGACGAAAGCCTGCTCGACGAAATTTCCTTGTTTGATCTGGTCGATGCGCTGCAGGGCGTCCTATCCCGTCACCCCGGAAAACGACTCGTCGAAATCATCCCTGATAACCTCACGGTCCGCACCCGCATGAGCGCCATTATCGAAGCGCTCGAGGTGCATGAGTCGATGGCGTTTACCGCCTTGTTCGAGGAGTCGAGTCACCGGCTCGTCGTAATCGTGACCTTTTTAGCGTTGCTTGAGCTGATTCGCATCAGGGTTGTACGTGTATTTCAAAGCGAAACCTTCGGGGCGATTCTTGTCTCCCGTGCCTTTACGGCAGTGGCGGAAGGGGATCTAGTGGAGGAGTCTGAATGGAAGAACCTATGAGTCTCAGCGTGGAGGATGCGGTCGAGCAGTCTACTGAGACCCGGGAGATAGAGGCGTCGGTGGCCGAGGAGTCGCCGGCTTCGACTGCTGATCCCGAGGTGGAGGCAAGTGGCGAGGAGACTGTCGCGCCTGAGTTGGCAGCACCAGCTGCCGCGCCGGCTTCTGATCCAGCCCTTTCCGACCTGCGAGCCTTGAAGGGAATTCTGGAAGCCTTGCTTTTTGTGACGGCCGAGCCGATTCCGGTCACACGGTTTCTTGCGTTGCTCGGAGCGGTGACGAAGCAAGAGGTAGATCAGGCGCTGGCCAGCCTCAGCCACGATTATGAGCAGGAGGGCCGCGGGCTGCAATTAGCTGAGGTGGCCGGAGGCTACCGCATCGTGACCAAAGCGGAGTTTGCTCCCTGGTTGAAGCGGCTGGAAAAAGTGAAGGCCCCGTCCAAGCTCTCGCGCTCAGCCCTTGAATCACTGGCGATCATTGCCTACAAGCAGCCGATCGTCCGTGGGGAGGTTGAGCAGATTCGAGGCGTTGAAACGTCTGGGGTGATCCGGACTCTGCTGGAGCGAAAGCTCGTGCGCATCGTTGGCAGAAAAGAGGAGCCGGGGCGTCCGATCATGTACGGCACCACCAAGGTGTTTCTCGAACATTTCGGCCTTCGCGATTTGTCGCAACTGCCGCCGCTTCGGGAGTTCAAGGAGTTGGGCGAATCCGAGCAGGCAATGTTACCCATTGACGAGTCTGAGACGGTAGGAGGGGAGCCGGTCATCTCGACTCCTGAGGCCTCTGCGGAAAACCCTGCTGAAGAATTCAACGAGCCCGCAGCATTCTCAGATGTGAATGGGGACGGCGAGCTACTATCGGAAGCAACGGCGAGTGAGAGTGATAGCCAAAGCGAGCTGATGGCGGCCGAGGTGGCGGAAGAGTCCTGATAACTGCATTACGATCTGCCGGTTCTGTTCAGTTCCGTGCGGGAGATTGCTTTCTGCCTATCTCCGTTACCCCCTAACATTCGCGACAATACTTCCAAGCACAGAAGGCCTTCGGGGTGCTCCTCTGCGAGGAGTGCATGCCCGGAGGCCTTCTGAAATCTCAGCTGCGCGCTAGCCTAGCGGCAGCCGATTGGAATGAAGCCCGCGCCGAAGATTCGTGACAAGACCACATAGCGGGCATTGTCATAGAACGAATAGCTCGGTGCATACCAGTTCTGGGCGGTGGGGTTTGCACCATAGGATGGATCGGTGCCGAAGATGTGCCCGCCGCGGCTATTCTGATTGAGATGGATCCATTCCAGATACATGGAGCAGACTTCGGCTTGGACTGATCCTCCGGCAGTGTTGCCTGCATACCAGTCACGCCCAGAGTCCGGAATCTGCGACAAATTGCGCAATGCGCCGATCGGGGTATCGTACGAGAAGTCTTTTGCTTTCGGGGTTGGCTGGTTGGTCGAGCCGCCAGCGGAAGGAGAGAATGTCGTGTCAGGCAGGGAAGGCACAATGGAGAGAGCCTTAAGGACTTTCGGTTGGCAATCAGGCCGTTCTTTATTGGTATAGAGTACCGTCCCTTCAGGGCCGGGGCATTCCCACATTTCGACCGGGGAGGACTCGACCGCGTGTACGCTGGGAGCGAGGGTCAAACTCGCGGCGAGAGTTGCGAGTACAAGTCGTGTTGGCCACATGGTACACCTCCGATTGGTTTGTCTAGCCGGGCGACGCACGTTCTCTTCTGTCCTTGAGACTGCAGAGCCTATGACATTCGAAAGAAATGCGTCCATCCAGCTTTGGGGGGATGACTACCTACCAGGCTAGTCACGTTTCCGCGCAGGCGCTGTCAGCGGGTTCAGAGTCAGGGAGATCCTTGAACGAAACAACCGCAAAAACCGCCGTGGGCCGCACTGGTCTTACCTTGACTCCCTTCTTTTGGCTTTGTTAGACTGCCCGATCTAAGTTATTGAAACATCCGCCAATCTTCACCAATCTCGTACCACGAGGAACACCATGATCAAGGCTTGGCTGCTCGACGAAATGTTTCGGTTTGACCGTCGGTATCTCACCGC
>WBZQ01000197.1_pt1 | contig 55415 bp, 49 predicted proteins | sample 5204251 | NCBI WGS metagenome assembly WBZQ01 (sample SAMN12412402, study PRJNA552823) | activated sludge metagenome | isolation source: activated sludge from nitrification reactor of wastewater treatment plant... | place: USA: Virginia | collected 2017-09
TCGGGAGAGTTGAGATCACGAAACCCCATAGACCAGTTGGGAAATTGTCGTGCCGATATGGTTGTCTGCAAGAGCGTGAGGACTCCGGTATGTCGCTCATCCTGGTAGATTTTGGCGTAGAGGTTCAGCACCGTTTGTTCCTCGCCCTCGAGCGCCTGCATAAAATTTCCATTTTTATAGAGCAAGAGTCCCGTGATGCCTAACCGACTGTTGTTGGCATGGCAGGAGGCGAGCAGGTCGGTGAGTTGAGATGGAGAAAACAGTCTCGTAGCGGAACTGGCGTACACGAGGCAAAACATCAGGCCCTCCCTGAGACGGTGATTCTGCGATGGTCAGTCGTAACAGAAAAACTCGCAACCTGTCACGAAGAGGCCTGCGAGTCGTAAAACTACTCTGGGGCCATTCTGGCGCTCAATCAAGTCAATTTAACTTTTTCTTCCTGCTCCTCGCTGCTCCGTTTGTGTCACTGTCTGCTTGTCCGTCTGGTCATCGGCCTGTGTCTTCTGAAATGAAGGGAAATCGGGTCGGGAGTCTTTTATTGGGAGGCCAATGGCCTGGTGCTCGAAGGTGGCCGACCCGTCGTCCCCGTCTCGCCGCTGGTGAGCTTGCCCATCATGTGTTGAATCGTCACGCGGGCGGATGAGGGGCCCTCCGATGCTCGCGGAACGCGCGCCCCCGGAAGGCACTCGTTCGACCTGTGCCGCCATGTTCGGACCGCCTTGAGTCCGACGCCACAGACTCCCTCATCACCAGCTATGCCTACGACCTGGTCGGCAACTTGACCACTACGACTGGGTGGCCAAGAAGCAAATGGTGCCAGGAATGGTTTCAGGCACTTCCGTGGAGCGCAATGTGTGACGGGTTCAGCTCGGGTTGGGCGGAAACCTGGCGGTGGGGCGCTCTAGCCTGGAACGAAACGAGATTCAGGACTGTAGGCGAGTTGAACCAAAGATTCCCCACCATCGGCTTCGTCCCGCCCCTGATGCAGGTCTCATCAGGGGCGGTAACACCTTGGTTCATACGGGCTGATAGTGCTGTACTCGGACTTAGAACCTAAGATGAAAAGGTGATATGACTCTCCTGCTTTTACAGCCCCAGTTGGTTTGGAGGACATGCGATGCCCTTTCGTATTCGAGACGTATCCGAACAGCCTTTCGATCTCAGACGGTCACGCCGGATCGTGCGGCATGTCGATATTGTCAAAGTCGTAAGGCGCTATATAAAGCTTGGCGGTTTCAAGTTCCAAGTGCAACGGGTGAATAATGACGCAACTGCGCATAGACCTCCAGGGGCGTGGCGAAGTGGAGACATTTCCGTGGGCGGGTGTTCAGCCGATAGGCGATGGCGTTCAATTCCCGTTGGGTATAGCGCGACAGATCGGTGCCCTTCGGCAAATACTGACGCAGGAGTCCGTTCGTATTCTCGTTGGTTCCCCGTTGCCAGGGGCCATGGGGATCGGCAAAAAAGATACGGATCGTCAGACGCGGTGCCAACCGTTCGTGAGCGGCCATCTCTTTGCCCCGATCATAGGTCAGGGTGGAGCGCAGCGCGGCTGGCACGTGCCGAAGCTTCTTGGAGAACCCGCGATAGGCCCTCTCGGCATCGGTGCCCTCCATTTTCGCCAACAAGACCAGGCGGGTAGTCCGCTCAACCAGTGTGCCAACGGCCGATCCATTGCGAGCACCTTTGAGCAAGTCGCCTTCCCAGTGTCCGGGCATCGTCCGGGTCGCCACTTCAGCAGGGCGTGCGGCAATCGGGGTCATGTTGGGAATCTGGCCACGGCGGTCGGTCCCTCGTGCGCGTGGCCGGCGCGTCTTGCGTGCCTGACGCAGGGCCGCCAACAATTCAGTCCGCAAGGCGCCACGTGGCAGCACGTACAGGCCTGCATAGATGGTTTCGGCAGACAGCCGCTTCCTCATGTCGTCAGGATACATGCGGCGGAGGCGTCCAGCAATCTGCTCGGGCGAGCACCCTGCCGCCAGATGCCGCTGGACGTACTGCCACAACCACGGGTCGAGGAGTTTTCGAGGTCGCCGTGGGTGATGAGCTCGGATGCCTGCGTGGCGCTGTGCCGTACAGGCCCGATAGGGACAGCCGCGTGTGGTGTTCCGGGCCACCTCGCGGCTCACGGTGCTCGGGGCTCGTCCCAAGATCCGCGCCATCGTTCGGAGCGAATGGCCATGGGCCAGCCCCAGACTCAACGTTTCACGCTCTTCAGCACTCAGGTGTGTGTACGCTCTCGTGTGCATGGCAACACCGTAGCCCATTTGGGCTGGCAGTGTTGCACTTGGAGTTAGACCTCAAGCTTTCAAAACAAGGCCCCTTGTTTGTCGGTCGATGTCCTTTGTTACGACATCGCACTAGAACAAAAAGAGGGCCATTTGTCGTGTCATCGGAGCATGGTGAGTTCTATTGCTTCGGATGTGGGCACAGTGGGTCTGTTCTCTCTTTCGTCATGATGACGGCGGGACTTTCGTTCATCGATGCCGTGCGGCATTTGGAAGAGAAGTTCCTCTCTGCGCGCTCCACCTAAGGATCTGAAATTCTGATCACGCACTGTTCATCTCATAGCTGCCTCTGTCGTTTCTCCCTCAACAATTGGTAAACGCCGCGATTCCGAACTGCCCCTCAACCGCAGGCAAAGCGGTTCACATCTCTTTGGTCCCTTCGTATCCGTTGCCACCGATCTAGGCGTAGTCCTTCCATCTGCTACACTTGCCCATAGTTAGCCTGGTGGATTCGAGCGGGCAGCGCTTCCAACTGAGAAAGGAGAGGTGATCACATCAAACACACCTTGTCAGACCCGTTCGTGCCACAGCCAGATGCAGAAAAGATCGTCCAGAGTGCAAAGAGCGCCATTGCGAAAATCTTGAAGATGGGTGAAGACGTTCTTCTCGAACATCGGAGAGCCTTACTCTCCCGAATGATTTGGAAGATTACTGAAGCCCACGGCAAGTACACTACACGCTATTGCTCCGGCGCAGCACGCAATGATGGAGGTAAGCTGCGACATGAGCATGTGACACCAAGAAAGGTCTTAATCGATCGGCTTTTGAACAATCCTTCGGGTGTAGAACGCATTCTTCAAGACGCGATCGCCTGCACGGTGACAGCCGAGGAACACAGCCGCCTCTCAGGCGTGCGGGAAGAGCTCTGCGGCTGGGATCGGTACAGCAGGGCCAAGATAGAAGTCATTGATCGAGCAAAGGGCAAGTAGTTCATATGATGCTTGTCCTAAATATCTACTGCCGGGGCATAGCTATTGAGTTGGACCGCTTTGTTCTGCCCGATTGCGCAGGGTCTGAACATGAAGCAGATGTTATCAGTGGCCCGGCTTCCTCGTGCAGGGAGGGCGCCGTATTGCCGACACGTCGGCCGCTCTCCACTTCCGGAGCTCGCCCTGCGGCACCACCTGGAACCTAGGAAGATCGGCTGAAGCCAGCCGGTTTTGCGGGACACGCGAACGAAGAAACCCTCGCCGCGCGGTGTGCTCATGTGCATTTCAGCTGTTCTCGCCCTCCGTATCGATTCCGATACAACCTGCCGGACGATGAGATACGTCGCGCCGTGTGAATCCCGAGCACACGGTCAAACACGTCCATTCGCATGTTTGTGAAATCACGATCAGTGAGTGCCGTTCATTCTATCGGCATGTTGTTTGCTTTTTGGTCTTGCGTGCGTGAACACCGGTCGCTCCATTGCCCGACACCGTGCCGAGGACACTCTCTATAGTCGCACACGGCCTTGCGCGGGCGAGTGACCTCATGACTCACAAACCAAGGAGGGTTTCCATGAACGCACCGCGCGCCGATCTCATTCCCAACCCAGTAGGTCCGTTCCCCCCGCTCCCTCAGCCGCTTCCGGAGGTACCCATCCCACAACCACAGTCTGTTCCTCAACCGGGCCTCGAGCCGCTTCAACCTTTCCCAGTTCCTTTCCCTTGGCCGCCATTGAAGTTTCGGAGTGTGCGTTGCGGCTGCTATCTGCTCAATTACAAGCCGTCGGGGAGTCCCTTGGTGACCTATGACGGCACGTTGCGTGTGGAGTGTCATGGCAGCGGCCGAACAGCGAGCGGCGACCTGTATCAACGCCCGCTCATTTGGTTGCCGTGGAAACCGGGATTCCCGCCGATTCCCTCTTCCCCTTTACTCCTCCCGGGCCCCAGCCCGAGCGCCGGGATCCCTATTTTGTCCCGAGGCCGGTATCGGTACTACCTCCGGGTTACTCAGATTCTCGAATATTTTACGATCGGGACCAGCTTCACGCTCGGCTTCGAGATGTGGCGCTTCACGAAGAGCGCTGGAGCGTGGAGTACAGGCGGCATCTGGACGAACGAGGGCACCTTTACCGCGTTGATGTCGTGGCAGACGGCCCCGGCTGGCTACCCTTCCAGCAGCGATTACCTAGCAGGCGATGTCAAGAACAGCAGCGGCACGGTCGTCGGTCGGCTGACCATGGGGTGGATTTCGGCCTACCTGCGGAAGGCGACGATTGAGATCGACCGGGTAAGCCAGTCCGAATCGCCGCTGCACAACGGTGCGGGCGTGGATTGGAAGGCGATCGGCGACGGCATCGGGTGGGACATCACCGTCGATCAGAGTGACAGCAACCTGGTCGAGCCGAGCGGCGAGTCCTGGTCGGATGCGGAATGCCATGCGGCCATGCTGGCCAGGCGGGATGCCTCCAACCTGGACGCCGAATGGCGCTATCATGTCCTGTGTGTGCGGCGATTGGATTCCACCTCCCGCGGCATCATGTACGATGCATATGGGGGCGATTCCAATAATGTCCCTCGGGAGGGTTGTGCCATCGCTTCGCACTGGACGGTTCCTACCAGTGCGGAATGGGGCTTGGTCAAGGGGTTGCGCTTCGGTACGGCGACCTCCCCGTATTTTCGAACGGCGGTCCACGAAACGGGCCACGCTATGGGGCTGTACCACAACACGAGTGACAATGGCTTTATGAACACGACCGACGTCATTGCCAACAACTCCTTGTCCCCGGGGAGCGTAGCGTTTCCAAACAACGTGCAATGGTCGTATCATGCGGACGACGCCAAACGGTTGCGGCACATTCCGGATATTTATGTCCGTCCGGGCGGGACGCCGTTCGGCACCTCCTACTCGACGACGCCGATCAGCCCGACCGACATGGAATTGTACGTGGAGGGCCTCGTGCTGACGGTCACGCCGGTGCATGCGTCCGCGCCGCTCGGCGCACCGATCCGGCTCAACCTCGAATTGACGAACACGAGCGACGAGCCGGTGCCCGCCCCGGCCACCCTCTCCATGAAGAGTGGGTTCGTCCGAGGTCACGTGACCGACCCGGCGGGGACGGTGCGTACGTTTTCGCCGATCATTCTCTGCGTGGAAGACCATCCGATGGTCACGCTCAAGCCGCGGCACAGTCTCCGGAACTCGTTGACGCTCCTCCGGGGCTCTCAAGGCGCGCTGTTCCCCATGCCGGGGGCCTACCGCGTGGACGTGGAAGTCCATTGGGATCAGGGCGGGGTCGAGGTCGTCACCACAGGCTCGACTGATGTGATGGTGTCGTCGGCCAGCGACGAGGCACACGCACAGGCGGCGCTGAAGGTGCTTTCCACGCCCAATACGCTGTTGACGCTCGTAGTTGGGGGCGACCACCTGAGCGACGGGATCGAGGCGATTCAGACGGCCTTGAAGAACCCGGTGCTTCGGCCTCATTATGCCTATATCGAGGCTAAGCGTCTCGGCGAACGCTTCGGCACACGCAAGGCGAACCTCAAGGCCGTTGCCGATTTGCTGGATGATGCGGTCGTCATGAGTCCGGCGGAAATCCGCCGGGCGGCCGAATTGACGAAAGCCGACGCGAGCGACGGCGCCGCGAAAAAGGCGATCGCCAAGAGGCTTAAGCAGAAGGCGACGGGTTTGAGAGGCGATGAGGATGTCAAAGCCGCGGTGGAGTCGATCCAGTAACACCAGCCTCTCGACTGCCTGGTTGACAGCTATCGTATGGATGCACGTCCCCGGTGTGGCCATTCCGGTCATGCCGGGGACGCCCTTGGAGGACCGTATGTCAGAATCATTGGCTCCCCACGTGTTGCTCGGTCGGTGGGAAAAGCTGCCGCATTCTCCCTGTGCTCAGCGGTACCCTGACACCCTCGAGTTTCGTGAACGCGGCCTCTACGTCGGCCGCTCCGATCCGCCCGGCGCGTTTAGCCTGTGGGATGCAGGAACGTTCGAGCTGCTCGATCCGCAGCACCTTCGACTCTCAACGGCCAATGATGCGCTCGTCACCTATGATGTCTCCTGGCAACAGGACCGGCTGACCTTCGTCGATGCCGATGGATGCGAGTTCGCATACCGCAAGATGACCTAAGGGGCGGCCACCTGACAATCGAACCACGGACTCGAAAAAGGGGCGACTATTTTAGTCGTATCAAGACGGGCCGAGCTGGCCTTGCGGCGCGAGTGGCGGAAGTTCGGGAACCGGCAAAGCGAAAGCGCGACGTTCTGTTTTGCAGACAGCGAGCACTGTTCGAAGTTCCGCTGTGAGCTATGCTCACAGTGGAACGAGTTGCGCAGCTGGGGCAAGCGGAGCGCTGGCCAATCGAACTTCCGTCCGAAGCGACGCAGGTCGGTTCGGCCCGCCTGCTACGCCCCGTGGCATTTCTTGAATTTTTTTCCGCTCCCGCAGGGGCAGGGATCGTTGCGACCGGTCTTGTCCGCCTGGCTCTGGACCGTTTGCGTGGCCGGTTCGTCGCTGCGGTTGAGTACCATGCGCGGCGGCGGGGTCGGTTCGGGTGCGGGAGGGGGCGGTTGCTCGCCCCGCACGGCCTGGACGCGGAACATCCGCTCCAGCACATCCGACTTGATCCGGTCCATCATGGACGAGAACATGTCGAACCCTTCGCGCTTGTACTCGATCAGCGGGTCCTTCTGCCCATACCCACGCAGGCCGATGCCGTCCCGCAGATGGTCCATGCCCAGCAAGTGATCTTTCCAGTGGTGGTCGATGACTTGAAGGAGCAGCATCTTTTCCAGATACCGCATCAGCTCGGAGCCGAGTTCCTGTTCTTTGTGGTCGTAGGCCCGCCGGACCTGGTTCTGAATGTCCTCAATCAGCGCATCCCGGCCGACGTCTTTGAAATGGTCGGCGACGCTGCCCTTACCCTGGGTGATGTCGAGGGCGAACTGGCCCTGCAAGGCCTCCCCGAGGCCATTGAAGTCCCATTCTTCCTGGTATTGATCGGCCGGGCAGTAGGTCTCCACGAAGTTGTTCACGATGTCCCGCATCATGTCGTGAATATCCTGCTGGATGTGCTCGCCGGCCAGCACGGCGTGGCGGTGCTGGTAGATCACTTCCCGCTGCTTGTTCATCACGTCGTCGTATTCGAGGAGCTGTTTGCGGATTTCGAAGTTGTGCGCCTCGACTTTTTTCTGTGCGTTGGCGATCGCTCTGGTGACCATCCCGTGTTCGATCGGCACGCCTTCTTCCATGCCCAGCTTGAGCATCAACTGGGACACGCGCTCGGAGGCGAAAATGCGCATCAGATCGTCTTCGAGCGACAGGTAGAAGCGCGAGGAGCCCGGATCGCCCTGACGGCCGGCGCGTCCACGGAGCTGGTTGTCGATGCGGCGGCTTTCGTGCCGCTCGGTGCCAAGGATATGGAGCCCTCCGGCGGCGACCACTTCCTGCTTGTCCTTTTCGCAATCGTCCTTAATCTGGTCGAAAACTTCCTGTTTACGTGCGTCCGTCAGGTTTTCGTCCTGGTACAGGATGCGTTTGAACAGGAAGTCGGCGTTGCCGCCCAGGAGAATGTCGGTGCCGCGGCCCGCCATGTTGGTGGCGATGGTGACGGCGCCCTTGCGGCCCGCTTGCGCGATGATCTCCGCTTCTTTCTCGTGGAATTTGGCGTTCAGCACATTGTGCTTCACGCCGTTTCGGCTCAGGTAGCCGGACAGCCGCTCGGATTTTTCAATGGAGACGGTGCCGACCAGGACCGGCTGCCCACGTTCGTTGCAGTCCTTAATTTCCTCGACGATCGCCGTGAATTTTTCTTTTTCCGTCCGGAAGACGACGTCGGCGTAATCCTTGCGGACCATCGACCGATTGGTCGGCACCACGTTGACGTCCAGATTGTAGATCTTGGCAAACTCTCCCGCTTCCGTGTCCGCCGTGCCGGTCATGCCGGCCAGCTTCTTGTACATACGGAAGTAGTTCTGGAAGGTGACGGAAGCCAGGGTCTGGTTCTCGTTGGCGATCTTGACGCCTTCTTTGGCTTCCACGGCCTGGTGCAACCCGTCGCTCCACCGACGGCCCGGCATCAACCGGCCGGTAAACTCATCGACGATGATGACTTCGCCGTCCTTGACCACGTAATCGACATCGCGCTTGTAGAGTGAGTAGGCCTGGAGCGCCTTCACGACGTGGTGGACCAGATCCATGTGCTGCAGGTCGTAGAGGTTGTCCACGCCCAGCAGTTTCTCCACACGGACGTTGCCCTCTTCGGTGAGCGAGGCGGTTTTGGTCTTTTCTTCGATCGTATAGTCGTGCTCCGCCTTGAGCTGCGGGATGATCGAATTGATGCGGTAGTACAGATCGGTCGTTTGATCGGTCGGACCGGAGATGATCAATGGCGTGCGCGCTTCGTCGATCAGAATGCTGTCCACTTCGTCCACGATGGCGAAGTTCAGCGGGCGCTGGACGCATTGGCTCAGGTCGCTGACGATCAGATTGTCGCGGAGGTAATCGAACCCGTATTCGTTGTTGGTGCCGTAGGTGATCTCGGCGCGATAGGCCTCATGCCTGGTGCAGGGTCGCAGGTGCTGCAGGCGTTTGTCCGACGCTTCATAGGTCGGATCGTAGAGAAAGGACGCATCGTGCTGGATAATGCCGACGGAGAGACCGAGCGCGTGATAGAGCTGTGCCATCCATTGCGCGTCGCGCTTGGCCAGGTAATCGTTGACGGTGACCAGATGGGCGCCTTTGCCTTCCAGCGCATTGAGATACAGCGGGAGGGTGGCGACCAGGGTTTTGCCCTCACCCGTCTTCATTTCGGCGATCCGGCCTTTATTTAGAATCATGCCGCCGATGAGCTGCACGTCGAAATGCCGCATATTCAAGCGGCGGCGGGACATTTCCCGGCAGACGGCGAACGCTTCGGGCAGAATGTCTTCCAGCGTCTCTCCGTCTTCGAGACGCTTTTTGAACTCTTGCGTCTTCTCGGCCAATGCCTGGTCGGACAAGGGTGTGAGGCTGGACTCGAGTCCGTTGATACGCTCGACGATCGGGCGCAACGCTTTGATCTCGCGGTCGTTTTTGCTTCCGAAGATGATGTTCAGGACTTGGGTCAACATGCAGACGTACCTTTATTCACTTGAGCCTTCTCACGGGCGAGACTCACCCTCTGAGCATGGGCTCGGCGGCGGAGTATACAGGAATCCATAGGGGAATCCTACCCAAACAGCGCCGGAGGTCTCAACTGCTCTGCAATGAACGGAGCCACCGCGCCTCCTCTCGTTGCTTTCGCATGCGCTGCGATCTATAGTGAGGCTCATCGCTTCGCCGGCTCTACAGGCGAAGGTCACCCACGGATTCCACTGCGGATTTCGATGCGGCAAGGGGCCACCTTCTCTCTCAGTCTCATCACGAGCGTTCCGCTCTTCTCCATGATTGTTTTCCTGGCACCCGTTGACGTGTCGGCCGCTTCCTCCGCGTCGTCCGACTCGGCGCGGCGCAGTTATGAGCGGGGCGTGACATTGTTTCGTGAAGGCAATGCCGACGGCGCGATCGAGGCGTTGAAGAAGGCGCTCGTACAAAATCCCAAGCTGGCCGAGGCCTACCATGTGTTGGGGCTTGTGTATTTTCAGAGCAAGCGCAATCCCGACGAGGCGATTCAGGCCTACAAGCAGTCGCTGAAATTGGGGCCGGCTTCCGCGGAGATTCTGAACGATCTCGCCGATGTGTATCTGGCGCAAGGACGCGGCAGCGACGCGGAGGGGGTACTGCGGCAGGCGCTGGATATCGCACCCGGAAATGAAGAAGCCCATCTGGATCTGGCGCGCCTCTATGAAGCACGGCATGATCGCGCCAATGCCCTGAAGATGTATCAGTCTCTCCTGCGGGTGCGTCCTGACCATGCCGAGGCCCTGTATCATTTGGCGAGTCTCTACGACAGCCAAGGTGACCTCAAGCTGGCCCGCGAGTATTTGTCCCGTCTCACCCAGGCGAACCCCGGGCATGCGGATGCCTGGTATCTCCTCGGGCGACTGGCCGAGCGCGGCAACGACCTCAACGCCGCCGCCGCCGCATTCAAGGAAGCCATTGCGGTCAAGGCCGATCTGGTCGATGCCCATTACAACCTGGGGTTCGTCTATCGGAGTCAGGGCCTGCTGGCCGAGGCGGAGCGGGAATTTCTGGAAGTGATCCGGTATCGTCCCGAATATGCGGAAGCGCACTTGAATCTGGGCATGGTCTACACCAGTTTGAACCGGCTGGAGGAGGCGGAGAAGGAGCACGAGCGGGCGGTGGCTCTCAAGCCCCAGTCGGCTGAGGCCCACTATAACCTCGGGGTCTTTTACGAGCTTCATCGCAAGGACATGGGGCGGGCGCTGGCGCAATACCGGCGCTATCGGGACCTTGGCGGCCGCGACGAGCGGGTCGAGCGCATCATCGGCATGGGCGGACCGTAACCGGCCCCGGCCGAATGGCCCTTGGAGGCCAAAAGTTGCGTTGACGCTCCGTCGGTCAGTTTGTTAGCATGCACCCCAGATTTTGGGCCTTTCCTTATGCGAAGTTCCCGTTTTAGAAGCATCGTCTGGGTGGTCGCATTCGCCGTCATTGCCTTATTGGCGATGACGACCGGAAGCGCGGTCGCGCACGAACTCCAACATGCCGCGCATCACGATGCCGGGATGCATGGATCCGGCATTTGTGCCTGGATGTGTGCGACGGCCGGGGTCCATGTGGTGACCTCCGTTCACTCGACGCACCTGCTCACCGTGGCCGGTGACGCTTCGTTCCGCTCTGACACTGTGCTCTTGCCTCAGTTACTCGCTCCGAGTCGTCCCCGCGCTCCACCCCTGTTCGCCTAATCCAAGTCTCCGTTGTGCCTGTCTCGCTCCGTGACTCGATGTCGCAGAGTCTGAGGAAACAGTTCGGCGAGGTGTCTCGCATGCTGTGGGTGCATTCCTTCTTTCAGATCGTCGGAATACGAGGACACTGTGATGGTCCCTGTGCGTGAGATCGGCGTGGCTGTGTGTGGTGCTGCGGCCTTGCTGGCCCTCGTGGGCTTCAGCAGCGGAGCCTCTGCCCACAAGGAATCCGAGGCTGTCACGATGCTCGGGGCGCCGCTGACACTCGTCCAGTCCACCGCGGCGCTCTCTCCCCCCACACTTCGGTTTCATCGCGATGGAAGGCTGCACGCGGCCTGGATTGAAAAAAACGGGGTGCAGGGGGAAGTGAAGACGGCAGCTATTCCTACTGATCATTCGGCGATCACACAGGTGCCCGTCAATCCGCCGGGTGCCGGGCCGGAAGCCGTGCATCAATCACCGGGTTTTGCCATAGGCGGTGACGGAGAACAGTTCGTCACCTGGTCCTCTGCCAATAAGACCCCCGGAGCATTATTCGCGTCGGATCTCCGCCTCGCGCGATTGGACGCGGGGGGCATGCCTGTTCAGCCGCCGGTGCAGGTCAATGACGATGGCTTGGCCATCTCGCATACCTTCGAGCATGTCATTGCCGGCAACAATGGCGAGGTCTTTGTCGCCTGGCTGGATGGGCGGAACAAGGACCGGAGCGGGGCGAGCATTCTGTTCATGTGCTCCCGGGACCATGGCGCCACGGTCGGCAAGAATCTCGTTCTCGACGGGATGGCCTGTCCCTGTTGTCGCCCGATGCTCGCGCAGGCACCGGATGGGTCGCTGTGGGCTGTCTGGCGCAAGACCTTCGAGGGCAATGTGCGGGATATTGTAATTGCGCATTCAACCGACCAGGGCCGGACGTTTTCCACGCCGACCGTCGTCAGTCGGGACGGGTGGGTCTTTGACGCCTGTCCCCATCGGGGCCCTTCGATCGCATTCGATGGCCTGGGACGCCTGTATATCGGGTGGTACACCGAGGGCAAGGACGAACAGCCGCGCCTCTTTATTTCAACATCGGACGATCAGGGCGCGACGTTTTCAGCGCCGGTGGCGCTGCACACCGCCACCACCTCTCTGCCGGACAACCTTCACATGGCCGTCCATCCGGATGGCCGGGTCGTGGCGGTGTGGGAGGAAGTGACGGGGGTGCGGAAGCGCGTGGTGATGCGGGTTTCCGACGATCGCGGGCAGACATTCGGCCCGATGCAGACCTTGAGCCGCGGCTCGAAGGCCGAGCATCCGACCGTGGCTATCCACGACAGTGGAACGGTCGCGTTGGGATGGACCGAACATGCCTTTCCGCATAACAGAATTATCGTACAACAAGGGCAATTGTCGCGCGTGGTGACACCCTAGCGCGGTCCGGAAGTGCGACGACAACGACGGAATGATTCGCAGGATGCTCAAAAAGGCCGTCCGGCAAGGCCGCAGCAAGGGCAGGGGTGAAGCGTACTGTTCCCGCACGGTGAGGCTCTGAACGCCGCGAGAACGAAGCCGACGGACTTTTTCAGCATTCTGCACGAGCAAGGGGAGGACTCATGAAGACGCAGGTGGATCAACGGGTGGGACGAATGGGGCTGTATGGGTTGGTGGGATTGGCGCTCATGCTGTGGGCGCCTGGCGTGTCCGCCGCGGATGGAAAGGCGGAAAAGTCGTTCACCATGGCCGTGACCGACCAGCAGGGGGTCGAGACCGAGTTGAAGAACGGCATCTTCTATTGGGAAGAAAAAATGAGTGAAACCTCGTTCGTCCCGCATGAGTTGCGGCACCTGCCGGCCAAGCGCGGCACGGCGACGGTCAATATCAAGTTCGACCAGATCAAGCAGATCGAGATGAAGCCCGGTGCCGACAAGACTGCGCCGGCCATGACGGTGACGTTGATCAACGGCAAGAACGGGGAGTTTACGCCCGCCGTCAGCGGCAGCTTCAAGGGAGAATCGGATTTCGGCCAGGTCGAAGTGCCGATCGGATCCGTATCCAAGGTGATGTTCAAGTAAGGGCGGAACGAATCGTTTCGAAAGGACGTGTCCCATGGAGAATGTGCTCGTGGCGCAATCGTGGCAACCCAAGCGATCGATGACAGGGTGGGGAGCATCGCTCCTGCTGCACGCCTGTCTCGCCCTCGCTGCATTCGGGCTGATGCCGAAAATGGCCATGATCGCGGAGAAAGAGCCGTTCAAGTGGGATGTGGCGCTGGTCGAGGCCCCGCGCGAAGTGGTGCGCCAGGAAGAGCCGGCCCCGGTGCCGCAGGTGCAGCCTCCCGCTCCGACGCCCGTGAAGCCGCGACCTGAGCCGGTGCGCGCTGTGCCGCCGCCGCCTCAGCCGGTGCAACGCCAGGTCGAAACCCGGGTGGTGCCGCAGGCGATCCAACGTGAGGTGCAGCCGGTCGTCGAAACGGTTCGTCCTCAGGAGCAGATTCAGCCGACCAGGGAAGTGGTGCAGGTACAGGCGAAGCCCCTCGAGCCGCAAGAGATCCAGAAAACGGAACCGTTGATGCAAGCGGCGGTGCCGGCTGAGGTGGTACGGGAAACGGCTGCGGCCGTCGAACAAACGGTGGTGGAAGCGGCGCCGGTGACGGCGCAGACCTATCAGGCGCAAGCGGTGGTGAGTGCGCCGGCGGTCATGGAGACGAGGCCGGAACCGATCGTCACGGCGAGTGCACCGGTCGTGCAGGCGGCTCCGGCGTCTGAGCCGGCTCCGCCAAGTCCCGCTCCGGCCGTGGAGGCTGTCGCATCTGTCAGTGAGCCGGCACCTGCTCCTCCTTCCCCGGCGGAACCGGTCGCTGCCGCCCCTGCGCCGGCGGCCGCTGCGCAGCCGGATCCGGCGACGTTGCAAGAACATCAAGTCGTGGCGCGCGTGGCGACGCCGCGGCCTGCCACCAAAGCCGACTACGGCTGGCTGGCCGAATCGCTGCATCGTCGCATCATCGAACTCCGGCATTATCCCAGCACTGCGCGCTTGAATGGCTGGGAAGGCAAGGTCGTCTTGAAGGTGTCGATCCGCAACGACGGCCAACTCAAAGATGTCGAGGTGGTGAAAAGTTCAGGGCATGAGTCGTTGGATCAGGCGGCGATGGAAGCGGTGCGGCGCGCCTGTCCTCTGCACATGAAGCATGAATTGACCGCGCCGATGGTCGTGCTGCATTTGCCGGTCAGTTACAGTTTGAATCGGTAACCCGAGTCGGGAGAACGCAGCATGGATACGCAATCACGGGCCTGTCGGAAATCGACGAATGTGACCCAGGGCCTTACGCGGAAACTGGTCGTGACGGTTCTTCTCCTATCGACTCTGGTCGGTTCGGCTCTGGCCATGGGCTCACGGCCGCCGGCGGCCGGCATGCCGGCCAGTGGCTTTTCGCTGACGGATCTCCACGGCAAGACGCATAGTCTGGAGCAATACCGGGGGAAAATCGTCTTGGTGAATTTCTGGGCGACCTGGTGCAAGCCCTGCACCTCCGAGATGCCGGCGATGCAGACCGTCTATGAGCAGCTCCGAGACAAAGACTTTGTGGTGCTGGCGGTCAATGAGTTGGAGGATGAGGCTAAGGTACGCGAGCATATCCAACAGTATCAGCACACCTTCCCCGTGCTGCTGGATCGGGAGAATCAGGTGGCCAACCAGTATGGCGTGTTCGGCCTGCCGGTCAGTGTGTTTATCGACCAGCAGGGGGTGGTGCAGGAATACATCAAGGGTGGGTTGCTGACGGAGCGAAAAATTCAGGAGATCGTCAACCGGATTCAGAATGCCGTGCCCATCACCGCGGCCTCCTTGCGATAAACCCTATGATGACCCGTGTTCGACATATCGCGATACCGCTCCTGCTGGTCTGCGTGTTCCTGGCCCTCCAGGGGGTCGTGTATCCGCACATGCTCGAGCATCTGTCGCAACATGCCCATCACGAGTCCGGTGTGCACGGGACCGTGGTGTGTTCCTGGATGTGCGCGGCCGGACAAGATCTCGAACCCGTGCCTGAGTTGGTTCCCGTCACGATCCCTGTCATTGCCCTGATCGATGACAATGTGGTCGACTCCTTGTCGATCGAATCCCGTGCCCTGTGGAGCTCACGGGGCCCTCCCGATTCCTCCCGGTCCTGAACCGTTTCCTTCGTTCATCGCATTCATCAAGAGTCGCGCCTTTGCCGGAGGCTTCTTCCAGCATCGGGCGCGACTCGTACCATCATTCGTGATTGGAGAAAGGATTGTGCGTGATGCGGGCTCTCAGTAGAAAACTGTTGGTGTCTGTGTTCGGAATTGTGACGGTGGCTGTCGGAAGTGTGGTCTCCCTGCCTACGGCCTATGCCGCCTGCGGTGCCGTCAGTTGCTTCGTGACGATCGGTTCTCAGCAGCAGGTGCCGCAATCCGGCCTGCTGACCATGAATTTTATCTACAGTTATACGCCGATGAATCTGCCCAGCGGGTCGACAGGCCTGATCGCCGAAGCCGACCAGATCGGGCGGCGCATCATTCCCAATCATCATAACGAGCGTTCGACCTACACGAATTCCTTCGCATTGGATTTCAACTACGGCGTGACCGATCGGTTTGGCTTGCAGGTGACCTTGCCCTACATGACACGCCGGCATGAGCATTACCATGTTCACGAGGGAGAGAATGAGGACCTCAGCCGCTTTTCCGACAAGGGCATCGGCGATATCCGGGTGATGGCGAAATACAATGTCCTGGCCTCCCTGAAGAACATGTTGGTCTTCGGCGTCGGCACGGAACTGCCGACCGGCGACTATCGACAGACGGACAACCTGGGCGGAGTGCTGGAACCGGCCGGTCAGCTGGGACGCGGGCAATTCGGACTGGTGGGAACGATGTACCAGTCCTACGAAATTCTCCCTCACCGGTTAAATCAATTTGTGTTCGCCAGTTATCGACATACGTTCAAGAACAACGACGGCTATCAGTTCGGCGACGAATACATCGTGAACGGCGGGTTCAATCTGGTAACGTTGCCCTGGCTGGTGTTCACGGCGCAGGTGAACTACCGCTACATGACGCATGATAGCCTGAGTGCAAGCATCGGGTCGGGGCCGATCCTGGACCACGGGATTCCCAACACCGGCTCTTCCTGGTTCGGCGCGGCGCCCGGTGTGTTGTTCAACATCGGGGACACGTGGCAGGCGTATTTTTATGCGCAGGTGCCCCTCTATCGGGATGCCAATAATAATCTTGCGCAGGCCACCAGCTACACGTTCGGCGTGACCAAGTATTTCCAATTGTTCACGCCAGGGGCCTGAGGCGCCAGGCGATTCGCGCAGGCTACATTCAAGTTCCAACGGGGGAGAGTCATGATCCAGAGCATGCGAGGCCGACGGACGATGCGGAGACCGAGACGAGAAAGACAGGCCTTGTGCGCGGGGCTGATGCTCGGGCTGCTTCCAATGACGTCGCCGGCCTTCGCGGAGACGGCTCTACCCGGAGAGTTTGGTCCCAAGGTCATCACCGAACATAAGGTGAAAAGCCTGGTGGGGCCGTCGGTACAGATTGACGACACCGGGGCCCTCTCGCTGGCGTGGATGGAAGAAGACAAGGATGTGCGGTCCGTCCTCTATGCTCGTAGCACGGAGCCGGGCGGACCGATGGGAGCGCCGGTACGCATCAACCATCCGGAAGACGTGCCCTATTGGCGCCAGGAAGCGCCGGCACTAGTGGTGCAGGGGGAGGACGTGTTTGTCACATGGGGACTGGCCCATCCGAAAGCGACCCCGCAACAGCCCCTTGCGACGGAACTGCGATTGAGCCGCTCGACCGATGGCGGGAAGACGTTTCAACCCTCCGTCACGGTGAACGACGATCCGGGAGTCATTCAACATACCTTCGATGCCCTGCATCGTGATGCGGATGGACGGTTGCACCTCTCCTGGATCGACGGGCGTGAAGGAAAGAAGGAGCCCGGCACCTACGTGGCCCGTTCCTTGGACCGTGGCGCGACAATCACCAAGAATCTCAAGGTGGATGAGGGGACCTGTGTCTGTTGCCGCACCGCGGTGACGAGCGGCCCGGAGGGGATGGTCTACGTGGCCTGGCGGAAGATTTTCGAAGGGAATGTACGGGAAACCGTCGTGGCCCGTTCGACGGACCACGGGGAGACCTTCGAGGCGCCGGTGATTGTGGGGCATGATCAATGGGTGTTTCCGGCCTGCCCGCATCGTCCGGCCTCGATGGGTGTCGACCGTCAGGGTCGTCTCTACGTCGTCTGGTACACCGAAGGAACGGACGAAATCCCCGCCGTCTACATCGCATCTTCGGACGATCGAGGGAAGAGTTTTTCTGAAAAGCGGAAGTTGAACGTCTCGAAAAACACCTTTCCCGACCATCCGCAGATTGCGGTCGATCCTGAAGGACGGATCGTGGTGGTGTGGGAGGAGCAGGCTCCGGTCAAGCGGGATGTGGTGATGAGCGTCTCGATGGATCGTGGCGCAACCTTTACGGCCCCGCACAAAGTGAATGAGAGAAAAAGCCAGACTCCGGTCGTGGCCGTGAATAGTCAAGGTCTGTTTGTCCTGGCCTGGATGGAGCATGGCATGCCCGGTCATAAACTTGTGATGCAGACCGTGAAGGTACCTTCGGTGAAGGTGGCGGCTGAACCAGTGCGATAGCCGGGCGGGTTTGTGATTGGAACGATGATGACGACGGGATTGTTCAGGGGCCTCATGTTGGCGGTTGTGCTGAGCGCGACGGCCGGTCCTGCATGGGCGGATGATCCCTTCGCCGCGTTGAAAATCGCGCGGGTCGCACCGGGCACTGCCGCTGCGGCCTTCGAGTTGCCATCTCTTGACGGGCGCATGGTGCAACTCGCGGACTTGAAGGGGAAAGTCGTCGTGGTGAATTTCTGGGCCACCTGGTGCGGGCCCTGCAAGGAAGAAATGCCCGCCTTCGAGCGTCTGCGGCAACAACTGGATCCGAACCGGTTCGCGCTGCTCACCGTCACGACGGATTTGCAGCGCGAGGGCATCAAGCATTTTCTCGCCAATCTCCATGTGCTGGTGCCTGTGTTGTTCGATGAAGATCAAGCCGTGTCCCAAGCCTATCTCGTGCGGGCGTTACCGACGACCGTGTTCATCGATCGGCAGGGCGCGTTGATCGGGCGTGCCGTGGGGCCCCGCGAGTGGGACACGCCGAAAGCCGTGCAGGCCATTCAGAGTCTGATGCCATGATGCGTCTCACGAAACCTTCCATTGGACTGGCAGCCGCCCTCGCCGGCCTCTATCTGGTTCTAGCCGTCTTTTCCGTCGCCTGCGTGTTCGATCATGCCGATCCGAAACCGGCCGCTCATCACCACGGCGAACCGGTCTCTCATTCCAGCTTTTGCGCCTGGGCCTGTCAGGCAAACCCCACGTCGGATACTGGCCCTGTCGCCTTGGTCCTGCAGCCGTTTTTCGTCGCCACGCTCTTGGTCGAGAGTAGTCATTCCATCATCACGGGAGGCGGTGGCTTTCACGCCGCCTCTCGTGCGCCACCCGTTCAGTCCTGATTCCCTTTTCATATCGCTAGATCGTCTAGCTTCTCTTCTCGTCCGTTCAGACAGGGGCGCGAGGAGGTTGTCTTTTCTGTCGTGTGCACAGTTGTGCCGGGAGGACGTGTATGTGGGCCCGTCGGTACTTACCTCAAATTCAATTCATTCTGTTTCTTACTCTCGTCGCGGCGCTGCCCTTGAGCGGGCTCCAAGTCTTTGCGCAGGAGGAGTCGGCCACCGGCGCCGTCATGGAAAAAAGCGCGCGTGAGCGCGACCTGCGGGATCAGTTGCAGAAAATTCTTCATGAGCTGGAGGAACTCCAGCAGGCGCCTGCGGGAGGCGCGACTGCCGCGCCGGTACAGCCGTCGGTGCTGCAGGAACCGTCGGAGGCAAAGGCTGCCGAAGCGATTCCGCAATATGAGCTGTCCGATGTGAGTATCGTCAGCAATCGCGTGCAGCGACGTCCGGAAGGCATTACGCTCTCGGCGACCGAGCAGTCGGAAACCGAATCACAGCCGACCAGGACGCTTCGTGAGTCGATGGAGTCGCTCCCCGGCGTAGTGCTGCGGCAGGCCAACGGACCGAGGGATTTCAGTATTTCGATCCGTGGCTCGGGCGTGAAGACCTCGTTTGCGGTGCGTGAGATCAAGATGTACGAGGACGGATTCATCCAAACGCAATCCGATGGGTTGTCCCGTCTGGATATCCACGATCCCTGGTTCATGCGGAGCGTGGAAGTCACGCGAGGCGCGTCGTCGTCGCTCTACGACAACTACGCACTCGGCGGCATGGTGCATTTCCGTACGAGGCGGGGCAGCGACATCAACGGCATGGAGAGTTTCATCAGCGGCGGGTCCTACGGCTATCAAAAATACGGGTTCGCCGTCGGCCAGCAATTCGACAATGTGGATATCTCCCTCTTCGGCAGCCACGTTTCCGAGGATGGATTCATTCGCCACAGCGACTACAGCACGCAAACGATGAATTTCAATTTTCGCGTGAAGGTCGACGACAAACAGAACCTGTATTTCAAGGCGATTACGAACTGGCTGGACTCGCGGGTGCCGACGCGGCTGACGCTGTCGCAGTTCGATGCCGACCACCGGCAAGCCGGCGGGATCAACAATGCCACGAATGCGGTGCTCCTGGGCCAGCGTCGATTGGATCGGCGGAATATCATTGGTGGAATGTATGAACGGCAGATCGATGCCAACACCGTCTTGACGATGGAAGCCGACTACGACGTGAAGGACATCAATCAGACCTTCGCGCAGGTCAGCGACAACATCAATCCGAACTACAAACATTACACCGATTTGCGTCACGACGGGCGGCTGTTCGATATGCCGTTGCGGAGCTACGTCGGCTTTTTTGTGAATCAGATGGAGCAGGAAGGGCAGACCTTCAATAACCTCCAGGACTTTTTCGGGACACGCGGCACATTGGCACAGAACAGCCGCGGGACGATCCGGAACATCGGCGGACGGTTCCGGGAAGAATTGGAATTTGTGCCGAAGTGGACCCTGGCCGCAGGCCTCGGGTTCGAGCAATCGCAGTTGAGCGTGCAGACAATCAACTACACCGCCGGGGCGGTGAGTGGTCGGTCCGGAGCGGAACGGAGCTTCAGCAACTGGGCGCCGGAACTGTCGGTCAGCTGGAAGCCGGCCGACGGGTATCGTCATTGGGTGCGTGCCTCCACCGGGTATGCCATTCCGGGGTTCGGCAATCTGTTGACCAATCCGTTTACGGGTCTCGCCGGAACCAACTTCGACCTGAAGCCGCAGAAAAACCTCAACGTCGAACTCGGCACCGAGTCCCGTCTGCACAAGACCTTGACCGTGCAATTAGTCGGCTTTGTCACGTTCGTCAAAGACGAAATCATCACGCAGGTGGTCTCCAATACCGGCGGTCAGGCGGCGATCAATGCGGACTCGTCGCAATATCGAGGCATCGAGTTGTTCTACGACTGGCGGCCCTTGGACGGGTTGCGGCTCTCCGGCGCCTACACGCACATCGATGCGAAGTACATCAATTTCAGCGACCGGTTCCTCGCCGGCGGAATTCCGACGGCCTTCGTGCGGGACGGCAAAGTGGTGCCGAACGTGCCGACCGACACGTTCAATTTCAAGGAGTCCTACGACCATGCCGCCAGCGGGTGGGGCGGTTGGGTGGAAGTCAACTATATGAACAGTTACTTCCTGAACAACAACAATACGGTGGGGATCCCCTCCTTTGTGATCGCCAACCTGAATATCCATAAGAACTTCGAGTTCCAGAATAACAAGTGGATCCGGTTCGCCAAGTTCTTTGCCGAGATCGACAATATCGCCGACAAGAAATATGCGGCCTCCGGCAACGTGGTGGCCGATAGCACGGCCGATGCGAACAAGACGTTGTTCTTTGCCGGGTACGGCCGGTCGTTTTATGCCGGGGTGACATTGGGATTGTTCTAACCATGTGGTGCGAGCGGCGCCCTGACGCGGGACCGCTCGCGCACACTTAACAAGGAGATTGCCATGAACAAGCAACTCTTGCGGGTCGGTGAGGCGGCGGATGTGTTGGCGGTGAGCCGTTGGACGATTTATCGATGGGTGGAAGAGGGGCGGTTGGAGGGTACCAAGATCGGGCGCGGGAGCCTCAGGGTCTTTCGCACCTCGCTGGACCGGTTGGTGCAAAACAATAAGACGCAGGAAATGAACCTGACCGTCTGAGGTGTGCGCTGCAAAGACCGTGATCGGCCGGTGAGAAGGCCGATGCGGTCTGTTGTGAGCGGATGAGAGGACCTATGAGTCGCATCCTATTGTGTCTGGTTATTGTGCTGGCCGGTTGTGCGGGCGGGACGGACCTGCCCTCGTCGTCGAAAGCCTCGCACCAGACGGGGCCGTCCGGGAGCGATTCCTACGCGTTCATCAACGGCCGATGGTTCGACGGCCAAGGGTTTCAGTCCACCACTTGGTATTCAGTGCAGGGACGTTTGACGCGCACCCCGCCGCAGGGACGAGTCGAGACGGTGGATTTGTCCGGCCTGTTCGTCGTGCCGCCGTTCGGGGAAGCGCACAATCACAACGTGGAAGGTCCCTGGAATATTCAGGCGGTAACTGAGCGGTATCTCAAGGACGGCGTGTTCTATGTAAAGAATCCCAACAACGTTCGGGACTTTGCATTGCAGATTCGACGCGCCGTCAATCAACCGACGAGCATCGATGCGACCTTCGCCCATGCCGGACTGACCGGGCGGGGCGGCCATCCCGTTGCGTTGTATGAGGATGTCTTGCGCGTCAGTCGGTATGAGCCGGCGATCGGGCCAATCGAGCGGGGATGGTTTGAGGACCGGTCGTACATCGTGCTCGACACCGAGGCCGATCTGGAAACGAAATGGCCGGTGATCACGAGTGGCCGGCCTGACTTCCTGAAAGTGTACCTGGTGCATTCGGAAGACGAGGACGCGACCGGAATGTCCGGACAGTCCCCGCGACGAAGCGGTCTCCATCCTCGACTCGTGCCACTAATTGTCGCGAAGGCCCATGCCGCGGGGCTGCAGGTGACGGCGCATGTCGAGACGGCAGCGGATTTTCGCCGGGCGGTTCGCGCAGGTGTCGACGAACTGGCGCATGTGCCGGGATGGCTGGTGACCAGTGCCGCCGATGGGGAGTCCGCCCGACTCACGGAAGCGGATGCGCAGTTAGCCCTGGAACATCACGTGCGAGTCGTGACCACCGCTGTGGCGGGGAGCGCCATGCCTTCTGTTCAGGGCCATCATCCGCACGGGCATGACGAAGGGCATGCAACCGGGATGTCCGATCATCACCCGGCCGCGCCGGATGAATCGCGGGTACAGATTCTCAAGGACAACCTTGCGTTGCTCCATCGCGTGGGGGTGCACGTAGTGGTCGGCAGCGACCATGCCGAGACATCGCTGGCGGAAGTGATGCAGCTGGACAGATTTCATCTCTTCGACAACCTGACGCTGCTCAAGATGTGGTGTGAGGACACGCCGGCTGCGATTTTCCCCGGCCGTCGGATCGGGCGATTCGACGAAGGGTACGAGGCCAGCTTTGTCGCGTTGGCCGGCAACCCCATCCAGGATTTTTCGCAGGTGCAGCGCATTGTGCGGCGATTCAAGCAGGGGGTGTTTCTGGGCGACTCAGTCGGCTCCGGCGCTGCCTCGTCAGCAGCGGTGTACCAGGGTCACTGAGACGGGACGCTTACAACCAGCGTCGCGCCGTAATCTAACGTTCGGTCTGGGCATGAAAAGGAGCGCGGGAATGAAGGAGAGGGGTTGGAGCTTGTTCGCAGTCGGTTGCCTGGCAACCATGGTGTTAGGAGTGAGCATCGATCAGTCGATCGCGCGGGCGGCCGAGGAGCCGTCCGGTCAGGAGGCGCCGGTTGTCGTCGTTGATCCGGTGGAGGTGAGGGGAAAGCGGATTGAAAACGTCGAGGATGTGAAGCAGGAACTTGCCCGCCGGCCGGGCAGCAATATCCTGATCGAGGAAAAGCAGATTACCGAGTCGCGCGCAATCAACTTGCAAGACGTGTTGCAGTTCTCGCCGGGCGTTCGGTTTCAATCGCGATTTGGCGCCGATGAAGGACAGTTCCAAATCCGGGGCACTTCGTTGCGCAATAACTTCCACCATCGCGGGATCAATATTCTCATCAATGGAATCTTCTTCGGCGATGCCGACGGGTTTTCGGATTTTGAATCGATCGACCTGTTGGCCTACGAGCGGATCGAGGTCTACAAGGGCGCGAACGCCTTGCGGTATGGAGCCAACAGCATCGGCGGCGCGATCAATTTCGTGCCGCGTACCGGGTATAGCGCCTCGACCATGCAATTGCGGATGTTGGGGGGCAGCTTCGGGATGGTCAGCGGGCAGGTATCCAGCGGCAAAGTGCTGAAGCCGTTCCAGGTAGGCAACATGAGCGCCACGATGGATTACTACATCAGCGTGTCCGGTAATCGCCAGGATGGATTTCAAGATAACAGCCAGCAGGCCCGTGAACGCATCAATGCCAACATCGGTCTGCAACTCGGCAACCACCAGGAGATCCGGGCCTATTTCCTCCAAGCCAATGTCGCCGAGCGGATTCCCGGCTCCTTGACCAATCAGCAGCTGTTCTTCAACCGGCAGCAAACCGGAGGGCAGAGTCCTGCCGGGGCACCGCCTTTCTTTGCCTGCGTGTCGAGCAATCAGGCCTGTAACTGGGGCCGGTACTACACGTTGCAGCGGATCGGGATCGCGTACCATAACGAGTTCGCGCCGAATCAGTTTTTCGAGATCATTCCGTACTTCTCGAATCAATTTGTCGACCATCCGATTTTTCAAACGATCCGACAGGAAAATAACAACGTCGGCGGTGAGTTCCGCTATGTGAACTCGAACAGCCTGTTCGGAAAGAATAACTCCTTCGTCGCCGGGTTCCAGCCGCGCTATGGCAACCAACGGCAACAGCGTTTCGTGAACATCAACGGCAGCATCGGGGCCATGACGCAGAACTACACCGCGAAGACCACGTATTTCGGCGCCTATGCCGAAGACGCCTTCGATGCGACCAAAGATTTCACCATCGTCATCGGCGGGCGCTGGGACTATACCGGACGCGAGGCGACGGTCGATAACTTCGGGCCGGCGGGGAATCCGTTTAACCCCAATACTCCCTCCACGCCGACCGGGACGCAGAAACCGTTGCAACATTTCGGAGCCATCAGTCCGAAGGTCGGCTTTGTCTATCGCACGACGCCGACGTCCCAACTGTACTTCAACGCCAGCCGGGCGTACGAAGCGCCGCTTAACGTCGAATTGTTGTCGTCGCTCAACGCCAACGGATCGGCGAACACTGGATTCCTGAACCTCGACGCCCAACGCGCCTGGCAGTTGGAATTGGGCCACCGCGGCACCTCGGCGGATAAGCGCTACAGCTGGGATGTGACCGTCTACAACCTGGAAATGCAGAAAGAAATTCTGGCGTCGAACATCAATAACCAGGGCACCTTCCAAAACGCCAATGGGACGCGCCACACCGGCGTGGAAGCGGGCGGAGGTATGGTGTTGAAGAAAGGCTTGTTTGCGCAGGGCGGTGCCGGTAAGGAAGACAGCCTGCAGACCCGCGTGGCCTATACCTGGTCGCGGTTCAAGTTTACCGACGATGTGCGAGGCGGCGGGATCGGCGGCCCGAATGTGCTGATCGCGAAGGATGGCAATACGGTCGCCGGTGCACCGGAACATAGTCTGAACATGGAGGTGCGGTACGATCACCCCTCTGGTTGGTGGATCGCACCGAACGTCGAATGGTCGTTGTCGGGTTTCTATACGGATTACAACAACACGATCAAGAATCCCTCCTATGCCTTGATCAATATGCGGTCGGGATGGAACATCGATGAGCACTGGACGCTGTTTGCCGAAGGTCGCAATTTGACCAACAAGACCTATGCCGGGGCCGTCGTGGTCAATGATTCGCTGAATCGTTTCGCCAATCCCGGATTCGGGATCAGCGCATTCGGAGGAGTCGAATATAAATTCTAACCGGCTGCGGAAACAGACTGTCGGCGATGTCTCGTATGGCAGGCAGGGGCCCATCATCGGATGGGCTCCTGCTGCGTGTATTCGCGAACGGCGCTAACAGGGCCGGGGAGTACCTCTCGCAAGGTGAGATGGCTCGAAAAATAGGATGGACGCTTGCCGTCCGGACATGGGATAACTAAAACCGTCGGGTATTCCCGGATATGGGCATGTCCTGGTAACTTCAGGGATAGACCGTGCCGGCCATGTGCGGACTTTTTATTTTCTTTCTTTTCGTCTGGAGCGTGGTACCGGCCTCTGCCGATTCCGGCCCCCCGGCTCCACCTGCCGAAGCCTTCGCCTCACTCCCCCGTATCGCCTCCATCCAACTCTCCCCCTCGGGTCGGCACCTCGCCGTGCTTCGTCACCACGAGGGGAAGACCTATCTGGATACCCAAACGGTTACAGGGCAGGATGCGCATCGCATCGTCTCCACGGACAACCAGGACTATGTCATCGCCTGGTTCCGATGGGCCAATGACGAACGGGTGTTGGTGAGCGTGCGTTTTGCGGATACACGTGAGGGTGTCGATTCACAGGAGACCCGACTGTTGGCAGCGAACCGGGATGGAACGCAACAGAACGGCAATCTCCTCAAGGTGGGCTCCTTTCCCTCAATCTTCGGGAAAAAACACTTTCCGCAATTTCAGGATCGTCTGGTGGGCACCATTCCAGGCGATCCCAGGCATGTCTTGATTGCGCTTGACCTGGAGCGTCCGAACTCTCCTGACGTCTATAACGTGGATATCTATTCCGGCGAGCGGACGCTGGTGCAAAACAATCCAGGTCTGCAACCAGGGCCACGGAATGTCTTGCAGTGGATAGCCGATCGCGAAGGCCGGTTGAGGGTGGGCGTCGGTCAGTTCGGCACCACCGTGCGGGTGATGTACAAGGTGCCGGAATCCACGCTTTGGCGTGAGTTGGTGGAGTATGACCTGGCGAAAGAAACCGGCATGGTGCCCCTGGCCTTCGATGCCGACCCGGACTGGCTCTATGTGAGAGATCAACATCAGGGCAAGGCGGCCATCTTCAAGGTGAACGTCGCCGATCGTCGCGTGGACCGTCTCCTCGTTGTCGCCGATGCGAAGCATGATTTAACCGGCGAGTTGGTGTATGCGCCGGGACGCAGGAAGGTGGTCGGGGTCCGGTACAGCGCGGCGGACGAGCGGGTACTCTTCTGGGATTTCGATGCGCAGCGGCTGCAGGCGCGTATCGATCGGGCGGTTCCCGGGCGGGTCAATGTGATTCACAGCAGCAGCGACGACGGGCGGCTTCACGTCGTCAAATCGAGCGGTGCGGCGCATCCTCCGCAATGGTCGCTGTTCGATGAACACGACGGGCGGATGGTCTTGCTCGGCAAGTCGTATCCTGATTTGGAGGGGGTTGGACTGACTGCTCCGAGCACGACCTACGTGACGGCGCGGGACGGCAAGGAGTTGCAAGTCTTTCTGACCGTTCCCAAGGATCGGGACCCGCGCCACCTTCCGATGATTGTGTTTCCCCACGGAGGGCCTGCCGCCCGAATGCCCGGCGCGTTTAACTATTGGACACAGTGGTTCGTCAGCCGCGGCTGGGCGGTGCTGGAGCCACGATTTCGCGGTACCGAAGGATATGGGGATGAATGGCTCCGCGCCGGTTTCCAGCGGTGGGGGCTGGAGATGCAGGACGATCTGACGGACGCGGTGCAGTATGCGATCCGCTCCGGCCTTGCCAATGCCAACAGGATTTGTATCGTGGGCGCCGGCTACGGAGGATACGCTGCCTTGATGGGGGCCGTGAAGACGCCGAATCTCTACCGCTGCGCCGTCAGTCTGGGCGGGGTGACAGACTTGCCCCAGGTCGTCTCCGATAGCCGTTGGTACCTGAATCAAAAGCCGATGGCTGAGTTGCGTATCGGTTCCTGGTGGAACGACCGTGAGCGGCTGCGCGACACGTCGCCGGTCTTTCATGCGAAAGAGATTCGTATGCCGCTGCTGCTGCTCCACGGCGCCATGGACCGGGCGGTGCCGGTCTCGCATGGTCGCGACATGGCCGAGGCGTTGAAATCAGCGAATGTCATGACTTATCGCTATGTAGAACTTCCCCTCGCCGATCAGACGCTGAGTCGCGAACAAGACAGGATTCACGTCTTCAAGGAACTCGAACAGTTCCTCACTACGTACCTCGACTGAATCGTTTTTTTTCTGTCCAATCCACAAGCATCCGTCTCCAGACAGGGGCAATGACGGCGCAGGACAGGGCCGCGGCGCGATTTCCACCGCTCCGGTCTCGGCTCCGAAGTGCCGGACGTTCCTCAATCCGCCCGACGTCACTCCCTCTTCATGTGTCCCGCGGTGTGTCATTCCTGGTGTCCGCCAGGTCAGGAAGCATTGCGTACTACGTCACGAACAGGACAGTCCTGCTGCCGGTGCGATTGTGGTGCATTAGTGAGCATGCATCGGTAGCTGCATCGCACGGTACCTGTTAGAAGTGCGGCGCTGAATCATGGGAATGCATCGGAAACAACTCGCCGCACTGGTGCTGCTCGTTCCGCTTTATTGGTGGATGGTCTGTGTCCTGCCTCCCATCGGAGCGGTCGAATTCGTGACACACATGGCTGAGGCGGGCGAGCATTGTTATAGCTTCTGTCAGCATCCATCCCCTCCGGTCGATCACCCTCCAGAATCGGTCGCACTCGACCTTCTCGTTGATCGACAGGCTCCTCGTCTGGCCCCGGTCGTTCTTCTGCCGCACCGGTGCGTTCGGCAAGACCGGCCGCCGCCGCTGTTCTATTCCCTCAGTCACAGTCTCCGCGCGCCTCCATCCCTGATCGACTGCTGACCGGCAGGAAGCGGGCGGGGTGCACCCGATCAGAGACCTGACGATCCCGGCCCCTCGACGGCACCCTGCGTCAGGCCGGATTCCGATCGTTGTCATTGCGTCATTCAATCCAAGGAGTGTGGATATGTCATGTGCGGATTTCCGTCGAAGATGGGGGCGTATGGTGTTGGCGGCGAGTTTCGTGTCGGCGGTGTGCGTGTCGACGGGACCGGCATCGGCGGACGAGGGATCGGAGCCGTCCGCCGAGCCGGTGACGGCGCCGACTGTGGTGGTGCAGGGGACCCGCACCTATCCGGAGGGCACCGGCACATTGCATTTAAGTGAGCAAAGCCAGGGGAGCTCGCGCTTGGGGCTCACGCTTCGCGAGATTCCGGCCAGTGTCGATGTGGTGACGCAACAGACGATGCAGGAGCGAGGGTTGCGCACAGTGTCGGAAGCGATCCAAGCGGCGACCGGTGTTGTCGTGGGGGATCACCCGGTTGCCCCCGGCGCGTTTTCTATGCGCGGGTTTTCGCAGAACCAGATCCGGTTGTTGTTCGATGGGCTGTCGCTTGGCCCGACCGGGTTCGTCACGCGGCCGCGGGATTCCTGGAATTTGGATCGGGTCGAAATTCTGAAGGGGCCGGCGTCCGTCCTGTATGGAGAGGGGGCGGTGGCCGGAGCGGTAAACTTGGTGACGAAGCGGCCCATTCGTGAGTTGACCGGCAGCGAGGCGTTTCTCTCCTACGGAAGCTTCAATACATTGCGGGCCGGTGTGGGGAGCGGCGGGAAATTGGGAACGGATCAGCTGCACTATCGGGTCGATCTGAGCTATCAGAATTCAGACAGTTTCAACGGCATTCAACGGACGCCCTATACCTATTGGAATATGACGAGCGCGGTGCTGTACGACGTGACCTCGCGGTTCAACCTCGAACTGTCGTTCGACATCGCGCACGATCGGGCGAAGCCCTACACAGGCACGCCGCTGGTACCCTCGTCTTTCGCCACACAAGGTGTCAACGGGGTCGTGAGCACGACGGACGGCCGAACCGTGGACGCGCGGATGCTGCGGCAGAACTACAACGTGCAAGATGCCGACATGAGTGCGTTGACGACCTGGACGAAGTTGAAAGCGACGTGGCAGCCGACGGACTTCATCGAGTTGCGGAATCAAGCGTATTACTACACGGCGAAGCGCGACTGGATGAACGGGGAAACCTATCGGTTTAACACCGGCACACAACTGATCGATCGAGACCGCTTCATGGTCGCGCACGACCAATCCGTGATCGGCGATCGCTTGGAGCTGCAGCTCAATCACCCGATCGGTACGTTTAAGAACCGGTTCGTGGCGGGCGTGGACTTCACCTACACGGACTTCACGCGGCCGAGCTTCTTCAATGGGGCTGCGGATAGTCTCAGCCCGCTCAGTCCGGTGCAAGGCTTGTTCGGCGGCGGTCCGACGGCCACGCAGACCGCCAAGATCCTCGATACGGCCGTGTTTGCGGAAGATCAATTCAGCGTGACGGAACAACTCAAGCTGGTCGCGGGCTTCCGGACGGATTCCATCAATTTGGAACGGGAGTTCTTCACCACCGCCGGGGCCGTGAATACGGCGCAGAGCTTCAAACAGAACTTCACGCCGACGACCTGGCGCGCCGGTGTCGTGTACGACGTGCTGCCGCAGGTGACGCTGTATGGCCAATTCGCCACTGCGGCGGATCAGGTGGGCGGCAGTCTCTTCTCCGCCCGCGCCAACCAACAGTTCAATCTGGCGACCGGCCATCAGTGGGAGGTCGGGGCCAAGGGGCAGTTCTGGAATCATCGCGCCGAATGGACTGTGGCCTACTTCGATATGGTACGGAAAAATATCCTGACGCAAATCTCACAAATCGAATCGCTCAACGTGGGGCGGCGTTCATCCAAGGGCGTTGAACTGGAGGGGGCCGTGCGCCTCACTGATGCGTGGCGCCTCCATGGGAACGTGACGTTCCTGTCGGCGAAGTTCGATGAATTTGCCGAAGTGGTGGGCGGCACGTTCGTCTCGCGCAACGGCAATCGGCCGTTCGAAGTCCCGCAGGCGGTCGGCAACCTCTGGACGATCTATCGCGTGCCCACGCCGATCCCGTTCGATCTTGGCGCGGCCTGGCGCTACGTCGGCGACCGGTATGTCGATGCGGCGAACAGCACGCGCCTGCATGCGTATATGACGGCGGATGCCTGGATTTCAGTGCCGTACAAACAGTTTGTGGTGACGCTGCGCGGGAGCAATCTGTTCGACAAGACCTATGGGATATTCGGATCCAATTTTTATCCGGACCAGGTCCTGATCGGAGCCCCACGGACCTTCGAGCTGAGCGTCATGGGACGATTCTGAACAGGCTGGCACATGCGGAGTGACGGGCTTGCCGAGCCGCATGCGTGCTGAGGAACCTGTGCAATGCGACCATCAACCAAAGGAGCGCTCTGCGGGCTGACGGCGGCTCTGTTAGCCGGTGTGAGCGCCCCTATCTCCAAATTGTTCTTGTCCGATGTGTCCCCGCTCCACATAGCCGGCCTCCTGTATACCGGCGGGGGGCTTGGCCTCGTGATATGTGAATGGGGAAGGAGGCGATGGGGAGGCGCGACAGTCGATGAGGCGCCTCTCCGGCGAGCCGATCTCCCATTGCTGAGCGGGATGGTGTGCCTCGGCGGTATGGTCGGTCCCATTCTGATGCTGTCGGGTCTGCAGCGCCTCTCGGGGGTGTTCGGTTCGCTGCTGTTGGCTATGGAAGCACCGTTCACCATTCTTTTGGCCGTTGGATGGTTCAAGGAACATCTGACGAGGCAAGAGGCCGCAGGCGCTGTCATCATTCTGCTCGGCGGGGGACTGATCGGGTATGCGCCGTTCGGGCCGGTCGGCGATCTGATCGGTGTGCTGGCGCTGAGCGGCGCGACCGTTTGTTGGGCGCTCGACAACAATCTGGCGCAGAGGTTGTCGTCTCTTCGGGATCCGCTGGCGGTGATGAAGGTGAAGGCGCTGAGCGCGGGGCTTGTCATGATCGGTATTGGGTGCTTCTCTCATGATCGGTGGCCCGAGGCCATGGCGGTGGCGGCGCTCATGGGGGTGGGGAGTGTGAGCTACGGCGTCAGCCTGGTCCTGGATGCCTACGCTCTTCGATTCGTCGGCGCGGCCCGGGAGGCAGCGTATTTCGCCACGGCACCGTTTGTGGGAGCGGTCTTCTCCATCCCGTTGCTCGGTGAGCCGTGGGGCTCACGCGAAGTCCTGGTCGCGCTGCTGATGGGAACGGGAGTTCTGCTCCTGCAGGGGGCTCGGCACGTCCATCTCCATACGCATGCAGAAGTTGAGCATGATCATCTGCATCGCCACGCCGACCTGCATCATGATCACCACGAGACGTTCGGTACTGGCGCGCATGCGCACCAGCACCGACATCAGCCCATCACGCACGATCATGCGCATGTGTCTGATCTGCATCATCGTCATCCTCACTCGTAGCCCGGCGCTCGACGAATCGTCTCGCAGTGTAGTATCGAGCGGCATCCGTCGGTAGCGCCTGAAACGGCGAGTCTGGTACATAACCCGCATGCCGACACGGTTCGAATTCCATCGTACGCCGAGAGTCGTCGCAGGCCTGTTGCTGGTGATGGGGGTCGCGCTGGCCTGGATGTCCGTCACGCCGACCGGCGCGCTCAGTTGCCTGCATTGTTTTCTGGCGCAACGATGGGTGGAGGCGACCGTTGTCGATCAGAGCCCCAGACCATCACGGTCCGATACCCGGGCAGCATCCGCCAGTCATGCCTCAAGACGTGTCGTCCTCAATCCCCCTGTCCTGTCTGACTCTGCTGTTGGCGATCCCCGCACGCTTCCTGTCTCGCGGGACGCCTCGCTCAGCGACCTCCATCCGGCTACTGAGCGCCACTGGGTATTCCCTGAAAGATACGTATTCGCGCCAGTCCATACCGGTCCGTCCCAGTTCCCTGTCGTCCGTGACCCCAAGATTGTCGGGTTGCGGGCGCCTCCCTCGCTGATCATCGCCTAGTCGTCCCTTTATTTCATCAGCCTGGCAGTGACGCGTGTGGCTTGGATGCCTCTGCCCAGGCTATGCCTCGACTACGAGGGAAAGGACCTTGCGTGATGGAAGCGTTGTCGTTCGTTCGAGGGCCTCAGAGCCGCCCTTCATCAGCCACAAGAATGACGCCGGGCAAGGGACCGGTCTGGGTCGTGTTCGCGGTGATCACGAGTACGGGTTGCATCGGGCCGCATGTCGCGCCGCAGGACAAACGAGACGCCTCTGCCGTCACGGCGCGGTCAGAGCCTGCAGCAGAGACGGTAGACGCGCCACGGACAGCGACCCCACCGACGGGCGTACCTGTTCCGATCCCGCCGATTGTTGGAGTCGGATCGACGGATGCCTCCCGGCCGGATGATGTGCCGGTGGTGGAGGTGCGCCCGGTGGTGGTGGCATCGACTCGCGAGTCCTACACCGTTTCGAACAGCACGACGGCGACCAAGACCGATACGCCGATTCATGAGACGCCGGCAAGCATTCAGGTAGTGCCGCGGCAGGTGATCGAAGACCAGAAGACGCCGCGGATGAAGGATGCGTTGGAGAACGTCAGCGGCGTCCGCCCGAATCAAACCATTGGCGGCGGCAACCGGTTCATCATTCGCGGCTTTTCGGATTTGGGAAAAACGTACCGCAATGGACTGCTCGCCACGTCCCCGTCAGGGTTTCCGTTCGAAATGGACACGGCGAACATCGACAGCATTGAGGTGTTGAAGGGGCCGGCCTCCATCCTCTACGGCCGCATCGAGCCGGGCGGCATGATCAACGTCAACACGAAGCGCCCGGTGGACAGCACGCACGGAGCCCTGGAGCAACAATTCGGCTCCTACAGTTTCTATCGCACCTTGTGGGATGTGGGCGGGGCCATTACCGACAGTAAGTCGCTGTCGGTCCGGTTCGCGGGAGGGTATCAGAACAGCGGGTCGTTTAGAGACTTCGGCTTCACCGATCGTAAAGTGTTCAATCCCAGTGTGACCTGGCGGCCCAGCGACAAGACCACAGTCACCGTGGATGTGGAGATCTTGAAGCAAGACTTCCGCGCCGACAGCGGCACTCCGGTCATCGGCAATCGCCCGGCCCCCGTGCCCATCAGCCGGTCGTATGGCGATCCCAATACGCCGGTGTCGTTCAACAACAAAACGCATATCGGATTCAATCTCGATCATACGTTCAATGAGTCGTGGAAGCTGACGAATCGCTTCCTCTCCAGCTTCCTCGATGCAGAAAGCATCTGGGCGAATCCGGTTCCGGCGTTCGGGAACGCGCTCCAAGCGGACGGGCGCACGATCAACCGGAATATCTTCGGCCAAGTAAACTACGTGCGGACCTATGCCACCAATCTGGATCTGACGGGGAAGTTCCGTGTGATGGGCACCCAACACAAGCTGCTGGTCGGGCTCGACTATACGAAAGCCACCACAGACTATTGGTTCTTCGGGAACTTCAATGTGTCGAACCCGGCGCTCGCCATCGATCTCTTCAACCCCACGTACGGCATTCCTCCCGGCCTGTTCACCGCCGCCCGGTCGATTACCGAACGGCCTAATGCCAATTTTAACGTCTTCCAGGAGCATTGGTATGGACTCTATATCCAAGATCAGGTGACGGTCTTCGACCGGCTGCATCTCTTGCTCGGCGGGCGCTACGACTGGGCGGAAGTAGGGCGAGGGCGGGGCGCGACGTTCGATGCCGCGTCTGCCGCCGTAGATGGAGTGACACGCAAGGACAGCCGGTTCAATCCTCGGTTCGGCCTCCTCTACGATCTGACGCCCTGGCTCGCGATGTATGGCAATTATGTGACCTCGTTCGGCGCCAATAACGGAGTCTCCTCGACGAACCAGCCGTTCCCGCCGCAGACCGGCAAGCAGCGGGAAGCCGGCCTCAAGGCCGATCTGTTCGACCATCGGTTGAATGCCACGTTGGCCTTCTACCACCTGACCAGAAACAACCTTGTGACGCCCGATCTGGCCAGTGGCGACCCGCTCGCGCGAATCGTGGTCGGCGAGCAGCGTAGCCAGGGCATCGAGTTCGACATGACCGGGCGAGTGACGAATGCGGTGAGCGTCATCGGCAGTTACGCCTACACCGACACCCGTGTCACCAAAGACAATTCGGGGTTGCAGGAGAAACGTTTGCCGGGTGTGCCTCTGCACGGAGGCAGCCTGTGGATGAAATATGACTTTGCCGAACTGAGCGGTCCGGTGAAGGGGCTGAGCGTGGGATTCGGGACCTACATCTCCGGTTCTCGGCACGGGGACATTCAAAACACGTTCACCCTCCCCGGATATGTGCGGCTGGACGGGTTTGCCGCGTACCGGTGGATGATCGGGCCGACGCGGGCGATTGCGCAGGTGACGGTTCGCAATCTCTTGAATCAGGAGTACTACGAAAATGCCGATCAGAATTCGAACGTGGCCCCACGCAACGGCGTCTATCCGGGCGCGCCCATGACGGTGTTCGGGTCGTTGCGCCTTGAATACTGACACAGAAATGAGAGACGGCGAATGTTCTCCACAGAGCCCACGGTGCCGCGGACGGTAGCCGCCCTACGCAAGCGTTGGTTGCTGGCTCATCGATACCTCGGGCTCACGGCCGGAGCCCTGTTGGTGCTGATCGGGCTGACGGGCAGCATCCTCGTGTTTCATCTGGAGATCGACGAGTGGCTGAACCCCGACTTGATCCGGGTGGCACCGAAGCCCGGTGGTTCGGCAGCCTATCGTCCGGTGGATGAGATGGCCGAGGCTGCGCGACGTATCATGCCGCAGGGGGGGCAGCTGGTCTTCGGGCAATACCCGCGTCATGACGGAATCGCCTTTCGGTGGAACGTGTCGGTGCCCACGGGGCCGGACGCGAAGGCACCGATGGATTTTGAGCTTCACCACGTGTTCGTCGATCCGTATAGCGCCAAGGTCATCGGGTCCCGATTGGTCCGGCCGGCCGGCCTCGGCGGCGCCGTGCCTCGTACGTTCGTCGGCTTCGTGTTTGCGCTGCACTATGCGTTGCTGTTGCCGCGCTTCGGAGACCCGCCGTTCGGGGATACGGTTGTCGCCGTCATCGGGATGGTGCTGATCGTGTCTTTGTTCACAGGTCTATACCTCTGGTGGCCGCGGAACGGCGGGTGGCGTGCGGCGTTGACGATCAAACGCCGGGCCCATGTGCGCCGGGTCCATTTCGACGTGCACAAGACAGCGGGAGTGTATTGCTCGCTCATCTTCCTGGCCATCTTTGTATCCGGGGTCTTTCTCAACCTGCGGGCGCCGTTCCACGCGGTCGTGCGGCTGTTTTCCCCCACCATCGACCGATACGACATTCACTCGAAACCGGCCGAGGGCCGCGGATCCGTCTCTCTGGGACAGGTCATGCAGACCGTGGAAACGCAGTACCCGGGAGGGCGGCCGGAATGGCTCTACCTGCCGAAGAAACCGACCGGCACCTATACGATCTGCCGGCGCGATGTTCCTGGGCTGAGCCTGGTATTGAGCCGGCGATGCGTAGTGGTGGATCGGTACAGCGGCGACATTGTGCACGTGCAAAGCCCGGAGCGCGGGACGGCCGGGGACCACTTCATTCAATGGCAATGGCCGATGCATTCGGGACAGATCTTCGGCCTGACCGGGCGCTGGATCGTGTTGGTCTCGGGCCTGATCTGTCCACTCCTGTTTGTGACGGGCTGGTATCTCTGGCGGCGAAAACGCCGAGGGATGCACGGGCGGCCGCCCATAGGGAATGGCGTTCCGAGCGGAGCGTGTCAAGTCGGGGCTCGCGCAGGCGAGGGGGCCGCAGTATCAGTGAAAGGAAACGGCACATGAACGGATTGAAAGAAGCGGTGGAGTACGGCGTGATCGGGTTATTGGTTGGACTAAGTCTCTGGGCAGTGGCCGTGGCGATTGAGCGGTGGCTGTGTTACCGGCGGATCGATGTGCGGGGATTCACCTCCCTGGAGGAATGCGAAATCGTGCTGACCAGGCGGCTGGTCGTGATCGGTACCGTGGCGGCCAACGCGCCCTATATCGGGCTGCTGGGGACGGTGTTGGGCATCATGCTCACCTTCCACACCATGGGCACGTCCGGCGCGCTAGCCGTCACCACGATCATGATCGGCCTGAGTCTCGCGTTGAAGGCCACCGCCGCGGGATTGGTCGTCGCGATTCCCTGCGTCGTCATGAACAACGTGCTCCGGCGGCGCGTCAGCGAGTTGCTCGCGCAGTACAAGGCGCACCATGGAGCGTGAGGTCGATCAAATCAATGTGATTCCGTTGGTAGACATCATGCTGGTCTTGCTCGTGATTGTGCTGACCACGGCGACCTTCATCACAACGGGACAGATTCCCGTCAATCTCGCGAAGGCCGGTTCGGCGAGCGAGCGGCACGATCGGCCGATCATTGTCACCGTCACCGCGGAGGGCGGCCTGTTTGTCGATGACCATCCGTTGGTCGATGCGGCATTGGAAACGGCGCTCCAGGATCGCGGACGGGAGTCGCCCGTGCTGGTGCGCGCAGACAAAGTCACGAAATTGGAACGGTTCGTCGGGATCGTGGATCGCGTGCGCACGATGGGTTTTCAGCAGGTGAGCTTGGAAGTAGTGCGGACGTAAGCATGCGTGCCGGACTCCGCGCCGGTGATGAAAGGAAAATCATATGATGTCACGGAAAATCGTGCAGCACGGGGTCGCGGGAATGATGCTGGTATGCGGTTGGCTTGTGGGTTCCACCTGGGCCCAGAGCGAACCATCGTCATCGACGCCGGGCACAATGGAATCGGAGGCGGTCTTGCGCGAACGGCTTCAGCAGAATGGAAATGAGCGAGAGCAACTCCTCCGGCAATTGGAAGATCTCAGCCGCATCCGAGATGAGGCCTTGCCGGCGAATGAGAAACCCCAGCGTTACCAGGAAGCAGCCGTGCCTCAGTCCGATGGAGTCGATGCGCCCGAAGCGGTTCCGGTGTACGACTTGGCCGATATCAGCATCGTGAGCAAGCGGGTGCAGAAACATCCGGAGGGGCTGGCCTTCTCGGCAACCCCGCGCACGGAAACCGATTCGCAGCCGACGCGCACGATGAAGGAAGCAATGGAGTCGCTGCCAGGTGTGATCCTGCGTTCCGCCAACGGACCACGGGATTTCGGCGTGTCGATCCGCGGCTCCGGTGTCAAGACGACCGGTGTCGTGCGTGATCTGAAGTTTTACGAGGACGGCATCGGCCAGACGCAATCCGACGGATTCTCCCGCCTGGATATGCATGACCCGTGGTTCATGCAAAGCGTGGAGGTCACGCGCGGCGCGGCCTCGTCGCTGTATGACAACGCGGCGCTGGGCGGCATGATTCACTTTAAGACGCGGCGGGGCGGTGACATCAACGGGCTGGAAACATTTCTAAGCGGAGGCTCGTACGGGTACCAGAAGTATGGCGTTGCCGTCGGCCGTGAATACGGCGACGTGGACATCGCCGTGTTCGCCAGCCAGGTTGCGGAGGACGGCTATCTCCGGCACAGCGATTACAACACACAAACGGTCAATTTGAATTTCCGATTCAAACTGGGGGACAAGGATAATTTCTACGTCAAGGCTGTCACGAATGCCTTGAATGCGAACGTGCCGACGCGGCTGACTCTTGCGCAGTTTAATGCCGACTCCCGGCAGGCCGGCGGCACCGGGTTCGGTAACGATCCGTTACGTCTGGCTCAACGGCGCCTTGATCGGCGGACAGTCATCGGCGGGTTGTACGAGCGGCAACTCGATGCGAACACCGTATTCACGTTGGAAGCCGACTACGACGTGCGCGATATCAATCAAACCTTTACGCAAATCAATGACGCCTTCTACCCGAACTTTAAGGGATATGCGGATCTTCGGCACGACGGCCGTCTCGGCGACATGCCGCTCAAAAGTTATGTAGGGTTCTTCGCCAACAATATGGAGCAGGAATCGCAAACGTTCGAGAATCTCGGTGACTTTCGCGGCACGCGCGGGACGCTGGTGCAAAACAGTCGGGGTACCATCCGCAACATCGGCGGACGAGTGCGAGAGGAATTGGAGTTCATCCCGAAGTGGACCCTGGCGGCCGGTGTCGGCTTCCAACAGTCGCAGATCAGCGTGCAGACGATTAATTATACGGCCGGAGCGCTCGCCTCGACTCCCGGAGCAGATCGCACCTTTTATAACTGGGCGCCGGAGGTGTCGCTGTCCTGGAGACCGACCGAGTCTCAGCGGCATTGGGTCCGGGCCTCGACCGGCTATTCCGTGCCGGGCTTCGCCAATTTGACCACTGGTTTAGATGGGCTCGCAGGGACGAATTTTTCGATCAAGCCACAGAAGAACTACAATTTCGAAATCGGGACCGACACGAAACTGCACAGCACGTTCGGCGTCCAATTGGTCGGGTTCTGGGTGCTGGTGAAAGATGAAATCATCACCCAGGTCAACTCGACGACGGCAGGTGCCTTTGCGATCAATGCGGATTCCTCCCAATACCGGGGCATCGAGGCCAGTTACGATTGGCGTCCCTCGCCCGGCTGGCGTTTCTCCGGAGCCTATACACACATCGACGCGCAGTACATCAACTTCGCCGATCAGTTCAGGGTGAACGGGGCGGGTCCGATCACGCAGATTTTGCGGGACGGCAAGCAGGTGCCCAACGTGGCGCGCGACGTGCTGAATTTCAAGGAAGAGTACGAGCATCCATCCGGGTGGGGCGGTTGGTTTGAGACGACCTATTGGAACAGCTATTTCTTGAACAACAACAATACCGTGGGCGCGCCGGCCTATTGGTTGTTGAACGCAAATCTACATAAGACGATTGAGCTCAAACCGACCTCCTGGTTCCGTTTTGCGAAGTTCTATCTACAGTTGGATAACATTGCCGATAAGCGGTACGTGGGCTCGGGCGGCGTCATTGCCGACAGCACGCCGGATGCGAACAAGACGTTGTTCTTCGCCGGCTACGGCCGGGCCATCTATGGCGGCGTGACGCTGGGATTGTTCTAGCCCGGCTTATTCATGAGCGCTTCTGCTGGACTCGCCGATCCGCTGCGGCGACGAGCCTTCGGCCCCCGGCCTCGCCTCTCCGGTCAGGCCGCTTCACCAACTCAGCGGCGCGCACAAGCGTGGCGCTCTGTATTCATCCCGCCGTGCGTTCCTCAACGCACTGTACGAGTACGCATCGAGTCTTCCCGGCTCCGCGCGCCGGTCTCGCGATGCGGTCCGACGATTTCACGACGAACCGTCATCAATAGTGCGGGCTCAGTCGATCAGAGTCGCTGGGGCGTTCGGAGGTCGCGGACTGTAGCATCTGTGAGCACCCATCTGTAGACAATCTCGCCTGCGCTTGCGTAGGGTGAAGGCCGTTTTTCCTACATAGGGGATCTGTGGACGCCATCATTCGTTCCATGTCAGTTGTGCGCTCCCGTCGTGCCCTCTTGTGGCTCGCCTGCCTCCTGGCCTGTATTCGAGTGCTCGCCGTCGGGATTTGCTCCACCTGTTTCAACGAGTTCGACGCCCCCGCGTCGCGCGTCTTTTATCTCCATGACGGGAGCGACCATGACGCCTGTCACCACGGCCGCGAGCCGGTGGGCCCGCTCGTCGCCTGGGCTTGCGAGGTCACGCAGGACGATGCGGATTTCGTGTTGCCGGACAGTCCCCCATTGCCGATCATCGTGTCGTTCCTGGTGCCGCTGACTCTCCTCGGTCTATCCCGCCGGGACAGCCTGTTGCTTGCCGGTAAGGGTCGCTCCCCGCCGCTGCAGTCGCTTCTTTCGTAACGATTCCCCCATACGCTTGTTGAACCACAGAGGCCGAACGCCTGCGCGTGCGTCTGGTGCGTGCGTCTTGTCGGGAGAACGCTCTCCTCGACGCACCTGCTCAGGCGGATGCGATTGCGAATCGCCTTTGCCCTGAAGGGCGTTCTGCGCCCGGCGGAAAGGAATTTGTAACGTCATGAGTAACTGTCTCCATACTTCGTTGCTAAGAACCCGTGTCATCGGTGGCCTGCTTCTGGGCCTGCTGTGCCCGTTGCCACTTGCGTCGGCCGCAGACCCTCCGGTTCAGGAAGAGTCGGATGCCATCCCGGTCGTGAACGCGCCGGATGTGATGATCTCTGCGACCCGGACGCCGACTTCTATCGGCAATGTGAATCAATCGGTCACCATCGTCACGGAAGAACAGTTGCAACTCCAGATGGCCGCCTCATCCAGCCGGAGTCTGGGACAGATCCTCCCCAAGCTCGTGCCCGGCATGTCCCAGAACGACCAGTCGATGGACTCCGGCACGACGTTGAAGATGAGAGGACGGTCGATCGCGATTTTGATCGACGGAGTGCCCCAACAGAGCAGTCCGACCACGGAACTGGACCTGGCCCACATCGATCCCAGTGCCATCGAGCGGATTGAGATTGTGCGCGGCGCGACCGCGATCTACGGCAACGGCGCAACCGGAGGGTTGATCAACATCATCACGAAAAAAGCCGGAGAAGGGAAACCCGCGTTCTATACCGAAGTGCAAGGCAGCGGCTCCTTGACCAGGGTCTTACGAGGACTCAGCGGCACGGTCGTGCAGGGGTTTCAAGGAAAGAAGGACTGGTTCGACTACAACATCGTCGGGACCTTCAGCCAACAGGGGGGGATCTTTGATTCCGAAGGGTCCCGGACCATGCCGGGGACCAACGCGACGGGTGGGTTTGCCGATACGAAGACCTACAACATTCTCAGCAAGTTCGGCGCCACCTTCGGTGAGCACCGGTTCCAGCTTACCTTCAATCGCAAACATACCCGGCAGGACACCAACTATCTGGTCGATCCGAGCGTCGATGCGTTACCGCGTACGACTGCGCGCTTCATTCCCGGTCTGGCGCTCGACGATCAACCGAAGCTGACGAATACCCAGGTCAGCGCGGATTACACCCATCCGCATCTCTTCCTCGACAGCCGGGTCCACCTTCAAGCCTATTATCGCAGCCAGCAGACGCGGTTCCCGACATTCGATGTGAGGCCGTTCGGGGGCACGGATATTCTGCAAGGCCACAATCAAACCGATGTGCTGGGAACCAGGCTCGATATCACGACGCCGATTCCGATCTATGGCAAGCCGCAAATCACCTGGGGCATGGACTTCTCCAGTCAGCACGGGGCTCAACACTCGACGCTGTACGATCAGTCCGTCTACGACGCCACCGGCGGACGCGTCTACAGCAAGGCCGGTGAGGTGCCGTCGTCGCCCTCGCGAGTCTTTACGACCACGGCCGTCTTCGCGCAGGGAGAATGGACCCCGTTGGCCGCGCTCGTCCTGCGCGCCGGCGTGCGGCATGAGCGCGTGAAGGTGTCCAGCAGCGATTTCACCGACAGCACCACGTTCTTGCCGGCCAGTTCGATCAGCTTCGACACAACGGTGTTCAACGCGGGGTTTGTGTACCACCTGACGGACCCGCTGGATCTGTTCTTCAATTTCAGCCAAGGGTTTAGCGTACCGGTCGGAACGATCGACAATGCCTTGGGCAACGTGCCGCCAGGCACCGCGATCTCTCTCTCTCGCTTGCAGCCGCAGCGCGTCAACAACTATGAGCTTGGTCTGCGAGGCAACTGGAGCAAGGTGCAGGGATCGGTGTCGGGCTACATTTCCAAATCCGACCTCGGCTTGAATTTCGATCAGTTCACCAATTCCCTGCAGCGGGCGCCGCAAACGACCTACGGCGTCGAGGCCACCCTCGATGTGCAGCCCTATGAGGGCTGGAGGATCGGTGGGACCTACACGTTCGTGGAGGGGGATCAGACCATTGCCCTCAGTCCGGACGTGCGCACGCCGCTCAATGGATTCAGCATTCAGCCGCAGAAGATTACCGCCTACCTGGAGCACCTGACGGTGCCGGAATGGCAGTGGCGGAATCGCGTCCAGGTCCTGTATTCCGGCAGTCGCACCAGGTCGTTGACGGCGTTCAACTCAGGCCTCGACCCGACGGGCGACCCTTTTTCCATGACGGAATACTTTGTGGTGGACCTCGTGAGCACGGTGAAAGCCGGGCCGGGTACCTTACGATTCGGAATCGAGAATCTCCTGAATCAGAAATACGTGGCGGCGTTCAACCAGATTTCCTTCTTGAACAGTTTCCACTATGCCGGACGGGGCACCACCGCGATGATCGGCTATTCGATGACGTATTGATACAACCAGCCTCGAATTTCAAGACCCTCACACGGTGTGCGGCTGAATTTCCCTGTGCGGGAATGCGAGAGGCGGGCTGTCTATGTGGTGAGGACCGAAAAGTGGTGGATCAGAATCTGAGGGATCTTTTGAAAATCACGATCGGAGGTGAGCACCGGAAGGCCATGCTGCATGGCGCTTGCGGCAATCCAGAGGTCATTGACGGCAACGGGAGTACCGGCCTTTTTGAGCGTGACGCGAATGAGTGCGTACCGGTCTGATGTTTCTGCGTCTAACGCGAGCACACGAATGCGCGGAGAATGTAGGAACAGTTGTAACTCGCGCTCGTTGCGGTCTCGTTTGGCACCTTGGAGAAAGCCGGCGCGCAGTTCACCGAGGACAATGGGACTCATGAAGATCAGCTCGGCTTGAGAGATGATCTCCGTGACTGCCGGATGTCGTTTCTTAAACGCGATATAGGCGGAGCTATCCAGTAACAGCCGCGTCACTTCCAAAGCTCCGGATCGATCGGACGTTGTTCGGCGATGAGCTGCTCAAATGTGGCGGCTTCTTCCGTCGTCCAGGTTCCTGCGAGGTGGTCGAGGTCGTGGTAGCGGACCGGCGCCGTCTTTTTTGCGGCACCTCCGGCTGACTCTTCCAATAGTTCGATGACCGCCTTGTTCACGCTGGTTTTCTTCTGTTTGGCTCGTCGTTGGACCGTACGGGCCACCTCGGGTGGGAGGTTACGTAAGGTGATCGCTTTCATAGAAATAATCCTTTGTGCATCAGTGGTGCATCAGTACGATGCAGAGCATAGCCTATGAGAGACGGTTGGTCAAACGGATGTCCACCTCTGGAGGTTGCGTGAGAGACGGAAGCTGATCATAGACCAGCCGCGAGTACGACTGTCTCACGGAGCATCGTGAGGTCGGTCGACTGAACGTGCATTCGAAAAAGAGAAAATGGGACCAATCAACGCGCGATCTCGGAAAATCTTGGTCAAGATCCATCTGTACGTCGGATTGGTCCTTGGGGTCGTGCTCGCGATCGCCGGGCTGACCGGCAGCCTGATTGTCTTCTGGCAGCCGATCGATGTTGCGCTGAATCAGGAATTGCTCGCGCCGGACCACAGCTGCACTGAATCGGCATTTCGACCCATCGGTGACCTGGTGACTGCTGTGCGGGCGAAAATGCCGCTCAGCGGCCAACTCTCCTCGCTCCGCGTTCCGGATCACGAGCGCCCGCTGCTGTGGGCCTGATATCACACGCCGCCTCCTGAAGCGAGTTGGGACGATATCTATACCCTGTTTGTCAAGCCTTGTCGCGGGGAAGTGACGGGGCCTCATTTGTGGAATAGCCAGCGTCGACCGTGGGGAGGGCCATTGATGAGTGCGCTCATCCAGCTCTATCAGGTTGCGGAAAAACTCATTTTGAGTCCCAAAGCCACCACAGATACGCGCTGTGGGACGACGTTGAACAGCCCCGCAGGATGCGCAAAAAGGCCGTCCAGCAAGGCCGCAGCGAGCACAGGGGCGAATCGTACTCTTGCGGTACGGTGAGCCGCTGAGCGATGCGAGAACGCCGCTGGCGGGCGTTTTCCGCATCCTGCTATACGTCGCTGTGGCTCAATGAAGGGAGCATCCTGCTCGGCAATCATCACTCTTGACATCGGCGAGGCCTGGAAGACTCAGGTCGGCATTGACCAATACAGCGGAGTGGTAGTGCGCGTCCAGGGACTGCAGACAGCGAGTATGGGGGGGATCTGCTGGGTGGGCTGTTCCCGCTGCATACCGGGCAAGCCTTTGGCATCCCAGGTCGTATCCTCCTGGTCGTCGTCGGAGTCGTCCCGATGTGTCTCTACATTACCGGATGTATCCTGTGGTGGAATCGTCGATGGATACGAGATCCCAGAGGCCGACTCAGCCACAGTGCGTGAACGTGGACCTGTCAATCTCTACCCTGCTCGGCTTCGAGTTCACGACCCATTGAACCGCACCCATCAGCAGCAAGGAGTGATGTATGAATTCCAGAGACGCGACCCAGTGCCCGTTTCGGGCCGCCCTCAAACGGCTCGGCAACCTCCTCGTATCCTCCACGCCTGTAGCAAGGGTGAGCAGGCGTCGGTAGACAATTCCCCGTGCGGTTCCGTAGGGTGAGCGCGCCGCTAGACCCTGGAGAGGATCCGTGAAAGTTCCGTTTCGCTGCATCCATCAGTCCGCTCCGTTGAGCCGCAGTGCACAAGCCGTGGCGTTGCTGGCCCTGCTGTTGATTACGATCCGGCTGGTAGCCGGATTTGTCTGTTCGACCTGTTTCAACGAGATCGAACGCCCGGACACCCGATCCTTTCATCTCCACGGCGGGGGCGATCTCGATCCCTGCCACCACGGAAGGGCCACGGCGCATCCACTGGTCAAATGGGCTTGCGCGGTCACGGTTGACGATCCCGCCGTTGTCTTGCCGGACGTGCCACAGCTCTTTCTGGTGGTGTCGTTCCTGGCCGTAGCGGTTCTGTTGATTGTTCCCTTTCGCGGTCGCTTCCTCTTTGCGGCCACCGGCCGTGGACCTCCTCTCACGCGCGCCTAACTGCACCGTCATCACATCGAACACCATTGACGCGCCGGGGACCCGCGCAGGCCGAGTCGGGCTGTGCGCGACGACGGTTTCGCACGTCCTGTGAAAGGCGAGTGGACCGTGCGTGGAATCCGGCGAACACACGCTGTGGGCTCTGTTTCGACAGGGTGCCGCAGGAGAGGAAGTTATGTCTCACGCTACAATGTCGCATTCTCGCATCCGCAGGACTTATCTCACGATGCCTACGTGGGGGAAAATCCTATCCCGCTCCCTGGCGGTCGTTCCAATACTCGTCGCTCTCACAGCCTGTATCGGCCCACATAAACCGGTACCAACGCACCAGACGGAGGCTGCGCCTGCTCCGGCACCCGAGAGGACCGACGGGCCTGCCCCCGTTGAGGTGATGCCGGCGCCGACCGGGACGGCAGACGGTTCGCTCCCTCCCTCATCGCCCCTGCCGCCGCCGACGGTGGAGCGGTCCCAGCCGACCCCTCCGGACGTGCCGGTGGTGGATGTCAAACCCGTGTATGTCATGGCCCGGCAGGAGTCTTACCATGCCAGCCATGCCACGACGGCCACCAAGACCGATACGCCGATCATGGAGACGCCGTTCTCCATCCAGGTCGTCCCCCAGCAGGTGTTGAAGGATCAACAGACGACGCGTCTGGATCATGCGCTGAACAACGTCAGCGGCGTCTTTGCCAATCAGTCGCTGAGCCTCTTCGAGTCGTTTACGATTCGAGGATTTGAAACGTTCGACTACTATCGGGAAGGGACCCGATTCCAGTCGGCCCTGACGCAAACCGGCCGGAGGGAAATGGCGAATCTGGAACGAATCGAGGTCCTGAAGGGGCCGGCCTCGATTCTCTATGGCCGGATTCAACCGGGCGGCATGATCAATCTCGTCACGAAGAAGCCGCTGGAGGAATCCTATTATTCGATCCAGCAGCAAGTCGGGTCCTACGATTTCTACCGCACGGCCTTGGATGCGACGAGCAAACTCAACGAGTCGGGGTCGCTGCTGTATCGCTTCAATATGTCCTATGAAAACAAGGGCTCATTTCGGGAGTTTATCGATGACAAAAAGTTGTTCATTGCGCCGGTGGTGCAATGGAAATTGAGCGAGCGGACACAGATCACTTTTGACGGGGAATACAGCAAAGGCAAAGTGCGCCCTGACTATGGCACGGTGGCCCTAGGCAATCGTCCTGCCAATCTGCCGATCGAGCGTAACCTGGGCGAGTCCTTTGCCAAGGCGGACTATACGGCCCTGCTCGGCGGATTCAATTGGTCGCATGAGTTCAATAGCCAGTGGAAGATTCAACACCGGGCCTATCTGCAATCGACGAAGGAAGACGATCAGGTGGTGCTGCCGCTGGCGCTGCAAGCGGACAACGAAACCTTGGATCGCTTTTTCGCCGGCTTCCAGGGCAACAAACACAAGACTTATACGACCAGCCTCGACCTGACCGGGCACTTCGACACGTTCGGGCTCAAACACCGGCTCTTGGTGGGAGGGGACTATTACCAGTTCAAGAATACCGCCACCATGGTCGACAACTTTGCCTTTCCCTCCATCAACATCTTCAATCCGGTTCATGGCGGGAATCCGATCCCCGATCCGGCGGATAATTTTGTATTCGATCTCCGCGAGAAATGGTTCGGCCTCTATCTGCAAGATCAGGTGGAACTGCCGTTTCACCTGCATCTGTTGGCGGGCCTGCGGTACGACAGCGCGGAGATTACGACCGACAATACGTTCGGCGGCACGCGGACCGTATCGAGTAGCCGGCAGTCCGCCGTCACGCCTCGTGTTGGCCTGCTCTGGCAGCCGATCAAGGAATTCGCCTTGTACGGTAACTATGTCGAAGGCTTCGGGGTGCCGAATATCGGAGCGCTGGGTGTGACCGGGGCGCCGCTGAAAGCGGAAACGTCTCAGCAGTGGGAAGCCGGGGTCAAGACGGAGTTTATGGATGGACGCTGGACGGCTACCCTGTCGTATTTCGACCTGACGAAGCAAAATGTGGCCACGGGCCATCCCGATCCCGTCCTGGCCGCCTTGGGGTTCTCCGTGCAAACGGGTGAAGCGCGCAACAAGGGCGTCGAACTGGACGTCGCCGGAGAAGTGCTCCCGGGATTGGATGTGATCGCCACCTATACGTACACCAATTCCGAAATCACCCAGATGAACGACGGCACGGTCGGCAATCGCTTCCCCAATGTCCCGAAACATGCGGGCAGCCTATGGACGACCTACCGGTTCCAGGAACCGCGTCTGGCCGGGTGGAAGGTCGGGGCCGGGCTGGTGGCGAGAGGCGAGCGGGAAGGGAATCGGGAAAACGACTACCAGATGCCGGGGTATGTTCTCGTCAACTTGATGGCGAGTTATACGATGCACGTCGGGGCCACGCGACTCACCGCGCAATTGAATGTGGACAATCTGCTTGGCCAGGAGTACTTCCCGAGCAGCGCAGGCTTCGGCCGGGGTCGGATCGACATCGGAGCGCCGCGTTTCTTCCTGGGATCCCTGAAGATGGAGTTTTAGCCGCTACACCATCCGTGCCGGCCCGAACGTCTCCCGTGCCCGCCGAGTCGGCGGGCACGGGAGGCCCCGGGCGTTGCGCGCATGCATTCGACTCGCCGACCCGACCTTTCCGTCCTCTTAGCAGGATGCGGAAAAAGTCCGCCAGCGGCGTTCTCGCATCGCTCAGTGGCTCACCGTACCGCAAGAGTACGATTCGCCCCTGTGCTCGCTGCGGCCTTGCTGGACGGCCATTTTGCGCATCCTGCGAGGCTGTTCAACGTTGTCCCACACCGCGTATCTGTGGTGGCTTTGGGACTCAAAACGAGTTTTTCCGCAACCTGTTAGAGGCCGCAGGCTCCGCGTGACCTGTGGCCATTCAAGAGCCACAGGCGTCGGCTGAGCAGAGCGGCAACGTTGATGTCTGGATGTATCCAGAGTGGATCAGTCGTTCAATCGCCATGAAAATCATGCTGTCAATGCTCGATTTTCATGGTACGATCAGTTCGCAATGATCAGCAGGCCTGCCATTCTCGACCGTATTCGTGCCGCGCTCGCCAGGACTGCGGTGGTCGTGCTCGCCGGCCCACGACAGTGTGGTAAAACCACGCTGGCACGTGAGCTTCTCTCCGAGGACTCTCCCAACTACTTCGACCTTGAGGACCCGCTGAGCCTTGCGCGACTGGACGAACCCAAGACCACTCTCGAACCACTGCAGGGGCTTGTGGTCATTGATGAGATTCAACGGCGGCCCGATCTCTTTCCAGTGCTGCGGGTGCTCGCGGACCGCAAGAAACAGCCGGCGCGTTTCCTGATTCTCGGCAGCGCCTCGGGTGAGTTGCTGCGCCAGAGTTCGGAGAGTCTGGCCGGGCGCATGGAGCGGATCGAGATCGGGGGCTTCACCGTGGACGAAGTCGGACTGCAATCGGTGTCGCAACTTTGGCGACGCGGCAGCTTTCCGCTCGCGTTCCTCGCCCGCACGGAGATGGACAGCCTCGCCTGGCGCAAACAGTTCATTCAGACACTCTTGGAGCGCGACCTCCCGCAATGGGGCGTCCGTGTTCCGGCCGCGGCGTTGCTGCGCTTTTGGACCATGGTCGCACATTGCCATGGACAGACCTGGAACGCTGCCGAACCGGCCCGGGCGCTGGGTGTGAACCCGTCCACCAGCCGCCGCTACCTCGATCTCCTCACCGACGCCTTGATGGTGCGTCAACTTCAACCCTGGCACGCCAACCTCGGCAAACGGCAGGTGAAGATGCCGAAAGTCTATGTTCGCGACAGTGGCCTGTTGCACCAGTTGTTCGGGCTTGGCACGGAGAAGGCGATCCTTTCTCATCCCAGGGTCGGGGCCTCGTGGGAGGGGTTTGTCATCGAGCAGGTACTGGCCGCCGAGTTGTATGACGAGGCGTATTTCTGGGCCACGCACCAAGGAGCGGAAATCGACCTGATCCTGCGTCGGGGTGACCGGTTGCTCGGTGTGGAGTGTAAGCGCGTCGATGCGCCGCGCCTGACGCCCTCGATCCGCATCGCACTCGACGATCTCCGCCTGGAACGCGTCGCGATCGTCTATCCAGGAACCAAGCGCGTCGCGCTCACCGACCGGGTGGAAGCTGTGCCGCTCGGCGCATTGGCCGTGCCAGGCCATCTCTTCGAGGAAGAAAAAGGATAAACGTCACCGACGGTATCGCCGCACTCGGTCATGCGCGGCTAGGCGGGAGCATTGGATCAGCGACGTTCATGCCATTTCTTGAAGAATTCCTGTCATGGCTCGCCCGTTCTTCATCGCATAACAGGCTGTAGCATTCGTGAGCACCTGTTGCTGGACAAGGGAATGGGTGTTTGCGTATGGTAAGGGCCTTTCGACCGCGTGGAAGCTGCGATGACGACACAGCGGGGGTTTCTCTCACAACATCGGCGATCCAGTCTGGCGCCACGGACGGCGGTAGCCGTGGCTTGCCTATTAGCCGTGATCCGGGTAGTTGCCGGGTTCGTCTGCCACACCTGCTTCGTTGATTTCGAGAAGCCGGCCTCCCGAAGTTTTCATCTCCATGCCGGGGGCGATCATGACCCCTGTCATCATGGGCAGGCAGAAGCAAGTCCGCTGGTAACCTGGGCTTGCACGGTCACGCAGGACGAAACCGCCTTCATTCTTCCTGATATCCCACGACTTCCGGTCGTGGTTTCTGAATTTGTGCCGCTGGTCCTGCTCCTGTTGTCCTATCGGACCCTCTTTCAGATTGTTGCCCACGGTCGCGGTCCTCCCGTTCATTTCTCCTGATCACCGGTTTCATTCGTACTGAATAGCCACACTCCCGATGCGGGTTCGAGGTGAATGGAACCGCGTCATGGAGCACGTCTTCACCCGGCGTCGGTTTGCCGCTCGAAGGGGGACTTCCGTGCGGACCTTGTTAGCACTGACGCGATGATACGTCCGCAGGTCGCAGGAGTGTCTGTCGCATGTCTCGTAGAGCCGTGACATCCTCGTCGGTTCCAGTGGCGTCTCGCGAGGTCGCGCAAGCCGGAGCGCGGGACCGTCGGGTGCGCGTGTGGCGCACGTGGTGGGTGCAGGCACATCTCTATTTGGGCCTGACCGCGGGGGCGTTGCTGGTGGTCTTCGGAGTGACCGGCAGTATCCTGGTGTTCTTTCAGGAAATCGACGAGTGGCTGAATCCTGCATTGCTGACGGTGGACGCGCCGGCAGACGGGCAGAATGGTTATCGGCCGATAGGTGAGATTCTGAGGGCGGCGGAACAGGCGGCGCCACCGGGAAGTCGCATCACGCAAATCTATGGCGCGACGAAACGCGAGCGGGTCATGGCCGTCTATATGGAGCAGCCGTCGAAAGCCTGGCAACGGATTTTTGTCGATCCTTACCGGGCCCGGGTGACGGGGGTGCGCAGTTATGGGCCCGACGAGTGGATCCCGCACTACTTCATGGATGCGATCTTCGCACTGCATTACCAATTGTTCGCCGGGATGACGGGTGTCACGTTGGCGGCGATCGCGGCCTGGTTGCTGATGCTGTCCTTAGTCACGGGCGTAATCGTCTGGTGGCCGGTGAACGGGCACTGGCGGCAGGCGTTTGTGATCAGACGACCGTTCGCCTCGTTCCGGCTGTTGTTCGATCTGCACAAGACCCTGTCGTTGTATCTCTGTCTGGCGATCGGAGCCGTGCTCCTGTCCGGTGCCTACATGAATTGGGCCGAGCCGATCCTATGGGTCACGCAGATTCTGTCGCCAGCCACTCGCGGCCCTGCGCAATCGTCTCCGTCGACTGATGGAGATGGTGCGCATCCGATCAGTCCGCAACGGGCGGCGGAACTGGCGGCAGCCCGGTACCCCGAGGGCCGGCTGAGCTCCATCGCCATGCCGGAGGATGCGAGCGGCGTCTACCAAGTGGGCCGGCAGGGCGTGCCTGGGCTGAGCGCGTTTTGGTCGGAGCGGATCGTGAGCGTCGATCAGTACAGCGGCGTGATCGTTGATGTGCGTGCGCCCGATACGAGGCGGAGCGCCGGGGAAACCTTTCTCGATTGGCAATGGCCGCTGCATTCAGGCCAGGCATTCGGGATGCCCGGCCGCCTGCTGGTGTGCGCGAGCGGTCTGGCCTGCCCGGTCATCTACGCGACCGGGTTCCTCATGTGGCGGCGAAAACGCCGATCCCGGGAGCGGCGGTCGATCGCATCGGCGTCGTAGATCGCGTTGCGGCGGCGCCTCGTGTGCGTGGCATTTGTGAGAGAACGGCAGGTTCGTTGCCGTTCCATGAAGGAGGTTCCCGTGTCTGCTCATCAATCATCTGATCGCCCTGAGCCTCGCAAATCCGGCATTCATGATGCCGATTTAGACGGGTTGGCGATTCATCGTCCGGCCCCCGGTGGGACTCCGTCTTCCGGTCGGCGTCGGTGGCTGTGGCTGACGCTGGCTGTCCTGCTGGCTGCCGCCGGCTTGGCGTGGAGTACGGCCTGGCTTCGACCGGACCAACGAGTCGAGGTGGTCCCGGTGGTGCGCATGCCGTCCGGAAGCGGGGCAGGCCTGGCGGCCACAGGGTATGTGGTCGCGCAACGGCAGGCGTCGATTGCTTCCAAGGGGACGGGGCGGCTGATTTACTTCGGCGTCAACGTCGGCGATCGGGTGAAGGAGGGGCAACTGATCGCGCGCATCGAGCATGATGATATGGATGCGCTGTACCGGCAGGCTTTGGCCCGGCTGGGTGTGGCGCGGGCGCAACTGGGTGCCGCGAAGCCGGAGCTCGAAGAAGCGACATTGAGCTTCGAGCGCGTGAAGACCCTCCTGGAACAATCCTTTGTCACCAAGTCGGAATTCGACATGGCCTCAGCGAGACTTCGCCGCGCCGCTGCGGCGGTCAAGTCTACCGAGGCGGCGGTCACTGCGGCGGAAGCGGAACGGCAAAATGCCACCGTGCAGTTGGAGAATACGAGTATTCGTGCGCCGTTCGATGGCGTCATCGTGAAGAAGTTGGCGGAGATCGGCGAGGTCGTCTCGCCGTTCACCGCCACTGTTCGGTCAGGCGGGTCGGTGGTGAACATGGTCGACCCCCTGTCGGTGACGGTGGACGCCGAGGTGTCGGAGGCGATGATTCATCGGGTGCGCCCTGGGCAATCGGTGGAGATTCAGCTCGACTCCGTGCCGGGGCATCGGTACCAGGGCGAGGTGCAGCAGGTCATGCCGATCGCGGATCGCGCCAAGGGAACTGTGCTGACGCGCATCCGGTTTCGTGACCTGGACGATCGCGTGCGGCCTGAGTTAAGCGCGAAGGTGACCTTCGGTCCGATGCCCGGAGCGTCTACAGAGCAGGGAGACGACTGGGGGGTGCCCTCCACCGCAGTCGTCTCCCGCGACGGGCGGACGGTGGTGCTGGTCGTGCGTGCGGGCCTCGTGGCCGAAGCGGTGGTGCAAGCCGGCACCGCCGTGGCCGGGATCGTCCCGGTGCACGGGCCCCTGTCGCAGACCGATGAAGTGATCGTGGCTCCGACTGAGAGCCTGCGCTCAGGCAGCACGGTCTCGGTGCTTCGCCGTGTGCCATGAGCGACGCAGCCATGGTTGATCCGGTTGTCAGTCTCCACAACGTCACCAAGACCTATATCCGGGGCGGCACGGAAGTGTCGGTTATTCGAGATTTGTCTTTCGTGATCCCCGCTGGGACCTTTCTCGCGATCATGGGGCCGTCAGGGTCGGGGAAAAGCACGTTGTTGAACGTGATGGCCGGCATCGATCGGCCGACGAGCGGATCGGTGGTGGTGGCCGGAACCAGGCTGGAGCAATTGTCGGAGGGTGAGATGGCGCGATGGCGGGCACGCCACATCGGCTATGTCTTTCAAACCTACAATCTCATTCCGGTCCTGACGGCGGCGGAGAATGTGGAATTGCCGCTGGCGCTGACGCATCTGACGAGACGCGAACGTGCCGACCATGTGAAGACCGCGTTGCGCCTGGTCGGATTGGCCGATCGGATGGATCACTACCCGCGGCAGCTGTCCGGCGGGCAGGAACAGCGGGTCGGTGTGGCGCGCGCGATCGTCAGCGACCCGACCATGATTCTGGCGGACGAGCCGACCGGCAATCTCGATCGCGAATCGGCCGACGATATTCTGACCCTGTTGGCTCGATTGAACCGGGAATTGGGCAAGACCATCGTGATGGTCACCCACGATCCTCGCGCTGCCGAGCGCGCGCAGATGATCCGGCATCTGGAAAAGGGGCTTCTGGAGATGCCGCCGTGACGCTGCTGCGCTTGATGCTCAGAAATACGATCAGGCGGCCGGTCCGTCTGGCGCTCACCATCGGCGGCCTGGCGATGGTCGTGTTGGCCTTCGGCTTGCTACGACTGACGCTCGATGAATGGCACAGCGGCGCGAAGGCGGCGGCCAATAACCGGTTGATCACCGTCCACGCGATGTCGGACTCCTTGCTCCTGCCGCTGGCATACCGGGAACGAATGGCCGTCATTCCCGGCGTGCAACTCGTGCATTACGGGAACGTGTTCGGCGTGGAGTACCGCGATGCCAAGGAGTCGTTCGGGGCATTCGCTGAACACATGGGGACCTTCTTTGAGACCTATCCGGAAGTGATCCTGAATGAAAGCGATCGTCTGGCGTTTCTGAAGGACCGGGGGGGATGCCTCATCGGCTGGAAACTCGCGGCCCGATTCGGTTGGAAGGTCGGGGATGTGATCCCGCTCAAGGGAACCACCCATGCCGGGAATTGGGAGCTGGTCGTCCGCGGCATCTTCCACAGCAGCAACCCCGCCATCATGGGGGAAGGCGAACTGTATGTGCATTGGCAGTTTGCCAACGAGCGTTTGAAGACCACGGCGCCTGACCGGGCCGATCAGGTGGGCTGGTACGTCGCCACGACAGCCCCGGGCGTGAATCCCCGAACGGTGGTCGCGGCCATCGATGCCACGTTTGCCAACTCCTTTGCCGAAACCAGAACGGAGCGGGAACAGGCGTACATCGCCGGTTGGGTCGCACGCGCCGGCGCATTGCTCGATGCATTGGATTGGCTGTCGGGCGTGATGAACGGCATTGCGGCCCTGGTGTTGGTCAATGCGCTGGCGATGGCGGTACGCGAGCGAACCAGGGAGTATGGCGTCATGAAGACGTTGGGATTCCAGCCGCGTCACTTGGTGACGCTGGTCCTCGGCGAATCGCTGCTGGTGGCGTTGGGCGGGGCAGTGGCTGGATTGGGGTTGTTGTACCCGGCCGCGCGGCTCTACGCCGTCATGGTTGCCGGCGGGAAAACGGTGGGGACCTACGAAATCACCGCCGAGACCATCTGGTTATGCCTGGGTGCGATGGTCCTGGTCGGCCTGCTGGCGGCTCTCTGGCCTGCGGTACGCCTCAGCCGGATGACCACCTTGGAAGGCTTGCGTCACCGGGGTTAACGTCACGAGGTCACTGGTTGTTGTGGAGCGTATACAGTCTGCGGAACCTGTGGGCGCGGCGCGTCACGACGCTGCTGACGCTGTCGGGGTTGGGGCTCGTGGTCTTCGTGTTTGTGGCGATTCTCATGTTGGCCCATGGTCTTGAACGGACGATGGGGAGGACCGGCGATCCCTCCAATGCCATCCTGTTGAGTAAAGGCGCGCTGTCGGAGATCGAAAGCAGTCTGTCGCGGGATCAGACCGGGGTGCTGGCCGCGCAGCTGGACGTGGTCACCTTGGAGGACCATCAGGTCGCGGCGGTGCGTGAAATTGCCTTGCAGCTCACCTTGCGCAAGCAAGACCGAGGGAGCCTGGCCAGCCTTTCCGTACGCGGCTCTTCGCCCGTTGCGTTTGCCGTGCGTCCCCGCCTGCGCATCGTACAAGGGCGGGTATGGCAGCCCGGCACCACGGAGGTGATTGTCGGCAGCCAGGTGGCCAGGCAGTTTCCAGAAGCACGGCTGGCTGAAACGCTGCGGTTCGGGCGGCGGGAGTGGACCGTGGTGGGGATCTTCGAGGCGGAGGGCAGCGGATTCGACTCGGAGGTGTGGGGAGACGTCGATCAGATGATGACCACGTTCCATCGCACGGCGTTCTCGTCCATGACCCTGCGCCTCGCCGACCCGGATGGACTGCCGGCGTTCAAGGCGAGGCTGGAGCACGATCCCAGATTTAAGGTCTCGGTGAAGCGCGAGCCGGAATATTACGAAGGAAAAGCCGAAGGGCTGGCCAGGCTCATTCGCGTCACCGGGCTATTCCTGACCGTGGTGTTCAGTGTCGGGGCGATCCTTGGAGCGACGATGACCATGTCCGCGTCCGTCGCGCATCGCACGACCGAGATCGGCACGCTTCGCACGTTAGGCTTTACGCGCAGCCATATTCTGCAGGCCTTCCTGCTCGAATCGATCCTGCTCGGCCTTGCCGGCGGTCTCTTGGGTGTGGCGGCCGCGGCTCTGCTGAATCGCGTGACGATTTCGACCGTGAACTGGGATACCGGCGCCGAGTTGGCGTTCGGGTTTCACCTCACCCCCGGCATGGTCGGCGAGGGCGTGCTGTTCGCCGTATTCATGGGCCTCATCGGCGGGCTGGTCCCGGCGGCCCGCGCCGCACGTCTTGAGATTGTCCAGGCGCTGGGGGAGCGGACCGCCTGATGCGTTCCCGTTTCGACGCCCGGAGAGTTTTCTCAGTCGAATATTTGAAAGAGCGCACATTTTGTAGCACGCGTGAGCATCCGTC